>Ga0207098_10017_pt1 | contig 48668 bp, 49 predicted proteins | sample Alteio_BWMinHeat_84_FD_153548 | JGI IMG/M metagenome (GOLD analysis project Ga0207098, IMG submission 153548) | Enriched cells from forest soil in Barre Woods Harvard Forest LTER site, Petersham, Massachusetts, United States -... | ecosystem: Environmental > Terrestrial > Soil > Temperate forest >...
CGACCAGATTAGCGGCCACGATGTCCTATAGAATTCGTGAAGGAACCCGCATCGAGCGGCAACGCCGCCGCTTGGTCTTGCTGGGCAAATTATCCGCCCGGGCTTGCCCACGAATTGAATAACTTCGGGCCCGCCGCCAAGCGCGCGGACGATCAGACGCGCTACACGCTGGCAACAATGCGAAGCGCAAACTTCGAATTGCGGCGGCAGCCCCTGGATGACTCTGACAAAGCCAGAATCGAACAAGTGGAAGCCTCACTGCTGCAATCAGGAGCGACGCAGTTGGACGGACTGGCTCCCACAGCTCGATAGGTAGTCTCGTTCCCATTCCGCATCGCAATCAAGCCATAAAGATAACTCGCCCGGGCCTAAATATTGGCGATACGTGATCGCCGTGACAGGCGGCAAACCTAGGCTGATAGGTATCTGAGTCCTTGCCGCCGGGATAATCCAGGCGATGGCTGTACCGTGGCTGCACTAGCTCATGAGGTCGCTCGCTCGACGCCTGACTCAAGGCAGCATTAGAGCGGGGATTCGATCCGCCCGATGAGCCGGTTGCGACGACATCATCGCGTCCTCTGCATTGTACGCGATATAGTGGATTCACCTTTCTGTCGTGCCTTTGCCTTTAGAGAGACCAATGCGAGCTTGGGTGATTTCGTGGATTGTCTTTTGTGCCGTTGGTCTCGTGTTCCCGGCCGCTCTGCTGGTTTTCGAGTGGCGTCCGCAATCGGCGAGTCACGGGCTCCTTGGTCATTCCGTAATCGCAGTCGTTGTTCTCGCGCTGGCTTTGATCGCACAGATGCGGTGGCGCTTGTGGGTGCGGACTTCACTCGGCGGTTGTACTTACCATCGGGCCGTTCGCACCCCTAGCATTGATCAATGCCATCTGCGCTATCGTTCGAAAAGCGTGGGCGACAGCAAATAGCATCAGCAGTAGTAGCTCTGGCTTAGTTCTTCGTTGGGCCTTGTCAATTCAGTTCCGACCACGGGTGACTCATCCAACATGTCGGTCGTGAATAAATCCTACTGAGTATGATCGACGACTTCTAGTTCATTCTCAACGAAGTTTTTGTGCTCGTCCCAAATCTGTGGGAGACCGGATACTCGGGGCGCAGAGGCGTGGGGTCCAGCGGTTCATTCGGCGCAGGTGCTACCCAGGTCTTCGGGGCTTTCGGAGTCTGGCAAGCGAACCAGGTTATGTTTGAATATGTACGAACCCACACTTACACCCTGGCGTGCGCCCGCTTCCTGATCGTAGCGGAAGTGAATTCCGCCATAAACACGCGCATCGTCTATGTCGTCGGTGATCTCTTCCAGCTTCGTGTAGTGCAGGACGATGCCCGGAGTCCCTGGAAAGGACAATATGAGGGAATGGCTTCCGCAGCCGAAGACTTTCTCGAGAACCTCTCGGGCGCTATAACTCGCGGAGGCATGGGCCGAGGGGTAGCTGGGAAATGGGGGAGTGGTGATAAGCGGCGTAAAGCCGGGATTCGGATCGGTCCTGGGATTGTCGTCAGTGTCTCCGGCACGAATAGCGGTTACCGGGCGCCAGCGGACATAAAAATACTTTGACTCCATGGATGAAACCAAACCGTCGCTGACGGCCATGTTGACAAGTGCAAGAGCGCGAGCTTTTGCAGTGAGCGACGTGCCTTGGGCGAGCATTATCTGCTGCACCACGGAGTTCCACACATCAACTGCGCTCGCATTGCCATAAAACTGCGCAACGTCCGAGCGATCCTGAGGGCGCGCAGTACTGTTGACATCGCCTACCTCCGACACCTCTTTGTAGGACTTCGTGTATTTGTTGCTGGTGAGCGCCGGTGGCGCGTCCGAGCGGAATTGCTTGCTGCTCTTGATCCCGAAGGTCGAGACGTTAGGCCACTGCCTGAGGATGCCGGGACCGAAACCGGGCGGGGTCGGCTGCCAGACGCCGGGGTCCGTCGATGATGGTAGAAATATCTCGGGTGGCGAAGAGCCGTCGTTGGCACGTAAAGCGATCATCGCCGAAGCGGACGCGTTACCGACGGCCACACCTTTATCCTTGCCTGCACCGTTTGGAATGTGAGCCAGTGAGGCCGCCATCGCCGCATCAAGAGAGACTGCAGCGGCTGGAAAGTAAAACTTGAGCACGTCATGGGCAGCGGCGATCGCGGCGGCTTCGGCCGAGGCGCCGTCCGGGGCGGATATCGTGTCCAGGTATGGGTGGTACCGGTGAGTGCATGCATTGACCGCTTCGAATACAGCCAATTGGGTTATGGATGCGAGGCGCGCCCTGTTGAATGGGATCTCAGCCGACGTCGTATTCAACATGATTGTGTGCCAGTCCGAAACGGCATCCGACATCGTATTGAGCGAGATCGCGTCCCTTTGGGGGACGGTATTCTGGCAAACTCCTGCCGCGGGCGTTAGAAGCAGTAACCACACAAGAAGGCTCTTGCGTGTAAATAACATTTTCATTGGCGACCTCTCCGGGCGGATGGGAATCCGCGCGGAGAACCATGCGCGAGCTGCCGGAAAAGCGCAATCATGGCCATGTCTAAAAAAGGTCACAAATTGCTAGGCATCTAAACCCAGTGATAAGTGCAGCCTGCAGATCGCCGACTCCGGGAAGGAAATATGGGCCGGGTGTCAATTCCTCGTGTTAGCCTTTTCCAACAAGGCGGGCCAACCGTGGCGCACGAGGCACAAACCGTGGCTAGGGTAAGTTTCGGTCCGTTTCAGCTGGATACTCAAACGGCCGAGCTCTTCAGGGCGGGGTCGAAAGTTCGGCTTTCGGGACAGTCGGCTCAGCTGCTCGTGATTCTTGTGCGGCGCGCGGGCCAGCTCGTCAGCCGTGAAGATCTGCATCTCGGTTTGTGGCCCCACGATACCTACGTCGACTTTGATCGTGGCTTGAATAATTGCGTGAGCCGGATTCGCGAAGCTCTCGGCGATTCCGTAGCATCGCCCCGGTATATCGAAACTCTCCCCAAGCAGGGGTACAGATTCATAGCTGATGTTAAATCTCAGCGAACGCCGAACAATTTCACCGCAGATCCCGTCATGGCAGTCCCACCTGAACAGGTCTTGCCGGCGTCCGGGCTGGCCGTCCCTCCTCCTGGCCCGCCCGACAACAATCTGCTCAGGCGCCGATGGCGCCGCGTTCTCGGTGGAGTCGGCGCCCTGGTCGCTTTGATTGTGCTCGCAGCAGTCTGTCTGGTGTGGAGACTGTGGGAGCGGGACTATTTCTGGCACAATCCGCTGCTCGGGGCCAAGGTGGAGCGGCTGACCGATTTTGAGGGCGACGAACTGGATGCAGCCATCTCCCCTGACGGAAAATTCGCGATATTTTCCTCGGACCGTTCTGGGGAGCCCGACGTATGGCTCACACAGGTCGGCAGCGGCGAATTCGCCAATCTTACAAAGGGCAGCGTTCCCCGATTCATCTTCAACAACAGTACCGTCCGGCGGACGGGGTTCTCAGGAGACGGTTCGCAGGTTTGGGTAGTCGAGTCCCGGCATGAGAGACCGACCAGGGAGAGAACGTGGATCGGACCAGCGATCGGAGGCGCCTTTCGCCCCTTCCTCGAGGAAGGCCTGGAACCTGCGTGGTCACCGGACGGAAGCCGAATGGTCTATCGTACTCCCGATGCAGGCGATCCGATCTTCATCGCGGACCGCAACGCGAGTAATCCCAGACGCATTTTTGCGGCGAAACCTGGCGTGCACTGTCACTACCTCACATGGTCGCCCGATGGCCGCTACATCTATTTTGTCGGCGGCACTCCGTCGACCGAGGAAATGGACATCTGGCGAATTCCCATAGCAAGCACAAGTCAGGCTCCGACACCGGAACGAATTACTCATCACAACGCCCGGGTCGCATATCTTAGCTGGCTCGATTCCCGAACCTTACTATATTCCGCTACTGCCGAAGATGGGTCGGGGCAATGGTTGTATTCGATCGACGTGGAGCATCGTATTCCCCATCGAGTGACCTCCGGTATCCAAGACCAGTTCCTGTCAGCCTCTGTCAGTAAGTCAAGTCCAGTCCGACTCGTAGCCAGTGTTGCACGGTCCAGTGCGAGCCTGTGGACGATTCCCATATCCAATCAAGTACAGCCGGAAGCGTCTGCAACTCGAATGTTGGTTCCGAATCCGCGGGCTCTTGGACCTCGGCTCGGTGATGGCTATCTGCTCTTCCTCTCCGGCCGTGGCGGTAGCGACGGCTTATGGCGCCTGGAGAACGGGGCTGCCCGCGAACTATGGAAGGGGACCGATGGAGGCTTGGTCGCTCCCCCCGCGATAGCTCCAGACGGCGGACGAATTTGTTTCCCCTATAGAAGAGAGGGGCATGCGCGCCTCAATGTTATGAATTCCAATGGCGCGACCGTGGCTACTCTGGCCCCATCTCTTGACGTCCGAGGTGAACTCTCGTGGTCACCAGATGGAAAGTGGATCGTAGCGGCGGCGGACCGCGGCGATGGAACACATGTGTTCAAGATCCCGGTTGACGGCGGTGAGCCAGTTCAACTGCTAGACACTCTTTCCTACAATCCAGAGTGGTCGCCTGACGGTAAGTTCATTGTGTACTCCGAGCAACAGGGCGGGGGACAGTTTGCCGTAAGAGCCGTGACGCCCGAGAAATCGCCCGTGTCTGTTCCAGCCATTTCCGTCGTTTACACCAGAGGAACATCCTATCGCTTCCTTCCCGGCCAGAATGCGCTGATTGCTCTGGAAGGCGATTTCCGCAGGCAAGACTTCTTCCGCGTCGATTTGCGCACCGGAGAACAGCGCAGGCTCACCGATCTGCAGCCAGGTTATCGTGTACAGGATTTTGATGTTTCACCGGACGGCAAGCAAATCGTATTCGACCGCCTGCGGGACAATGCAGATGTCGTCTTGATGGAACTACCCAACTAGAGGATCGTGCCATTTTACCCTCCGGATCTTCAACCCCGGATCGTATAGAGGAAGACGACCCAACGTAGCGCCCGTCGTGCGACCAGCACATCCTGGGATCCACGTTTCAGGTTAGGCGGTTCTTCGGCCAAGTGAAGCGAACACGTTCGCAAACACCCAACCTCAACGCACTCTACCTCAAGCCGTCGTCCTGCCGGAATTGGAAAGGGGCGAACCCACCTCGCCCTGTGCCACATCTGGGGCAACTGTAACGACCAGTCCAGTATATATGGGAGGTGGTTCAATAATGGTGATGGTTTGCAGTGGTGTGCTAAGGAGCTTGCATAGGTCAATCCCTGCGCTGACTGCGTCACGCGCTCCTGGAGAGTCGTCGTAGGCGACGGTGATCTTTTGAAATGGCTTCAACGCTTGATTCATCGGATTAGATGAGATCCCTTCTCGCATGAGCAATTCTGTTTGGTTCATTAGTCGTCCCAATCCCGGAGGGGCTTTCCGTTCGTGTCAAGGCGCACAGCCTCCCTGTCTGCGTCGGGGTTCGCCTGATCTGACGTGGATGTGCGTGTCGATGCCACAAGCAACCTGTAGAAATCCACTGGATGATTCCGGGGCTCCCAGCGATAACGTACGATGCCCGGACCATCGCTAGTTGAGAATTGAGACTCGTTTGTTTGCATTGGAACGATACTCATTTTGACCTCCGGACATGACCATATCGGAATGAACGCCTGTCCTCACTCATTTGCACGTTGTCCAATGGCTTCGTTTAGCTGGTCCCGAGCCTGTGCGAACTCAAGTTGCGATTCGAGGAGCATCGTCTGTGCTTCCGATTCATGTGCTACCGCGGCTTCCGCCTGAGAGCGGAGATCGGTGCCTTGGATCAGCCCTTGCTCCGAAACGCGGCGGGCTTCTTTGCGGGCCGCAAGCAACTCCTGCGCCACAGCAATCATTTGTTCCGTCTGCTCAAGCTTGTTGTAGGCAGTCTGCACCTTTACTTCTATTTCGTCGTTGATTCGCGCCAGATTTTCTTTTGCCTGAGCGAGTTGCGCATCACGTTCGCGAAGCGTACCCCGCCTCTTGCCGCCGTCAAAGATGTCATAGCTGGCGTGAACGCCGAAGGTTCCAAAGTTGCCGGCGAGAAATGGGACATTGTTCTGGTGGCTGTACCGAGCAAAAGCTTCGATGTCCGGTATGTATTCACGTTTGGCAGCCTTTACTCCGGCTGAAGCCTTTTCCACCCCAGCCTTCGCTTCTGCAATCACTGGATTGGATTCGAGGGCGAGCTTTATGCACTCCTCGCGAGAGGAACTGACAGCAGGAGCTGGAACATCGGGATCGAGTACGACTTCACTCTTGATTGGAAGGCCAATGACGTCGTTGAACTGCATGCGTAAGTCTGAAAGCTGCAACTGCGCAGTCAGCAAGTCCTGTTTTGCCTGCAGCGATTGCGCCCTGCTCTCGATGAGGTCGGCTTCCAGCGTGCTCCCGTATTTGACCTGTTGTACGCGTTCGCCCTGAAGATTCTCAGCCGCGCGGATCTTGGCCTCGATTGCCCGTTCTTGCGACTGTACGATCAGGATCTTGTAATAGAGTTGCCGCACCTTCAGCGCCACCTCATCCTTGACCGAAGCAGCTTCCCCCTTGCTGGCCTCTACATCGGCGCGCGCAATGTCATTTACGGCTTTGATCTTGAAGAGCTGCGTCAGCGGCTGAGACAGGCCAGTGCCGCTGGTTTCGAAGCTTTCCGCGCCCTGGTTGATGATCGATGTATGGGAAGGTATCGGAGTATTACCCACAGTGCCAAACGCGCCGGACGGTATCTCGATCAATTGAGTATCGGTTAGGTGTGTGAACACACTATCGTTTCTCAGCACCGGAAGGTATGCGCTTCTGGCTACTTCCTTGGCATGCTCGTCTTCCTCGACTTTGAGAGACGCGATCCGAACATTGTGATTGTGCTCGAGCGCCAGTTCGACTGCTTGCTGAAGGTTTATTGATCGCGTGGCGGATGGATCTTCTCTCTGCGCCACTGCGCTTATATGTCCTGCTGACAGGACGCCGACAATCAATAGCCGTCGAAAATTCATGACCGACCTTCCTGAGATGGATTGGAGCCCTGCTGTAGGTAAGGCAGTTGACGAAAGCTCATGGGTGACTTGCGTAACAGGGCGGTGGCAAGCAACATCACCACGCAAGTCCAGGCAATACAATGGCACGCGTCGATGATCGTCAGACTGTAAGCCTGCAGGCGAAGTTTGCTATCGATGACTTCCAAGGCGCGCCCGGTGGCGATGACGAAGCCGTTCGATCTGCCTGCCAGACCCGCGGCCAAACCATGCACGGACCCATCTGTGAGCCAATTGGCCGACTGGACGTGCAGTCCGAGAAGGTTTGAGTGAAATTTCTCCCGATCCGCAATGAAATGTTGCATCAGGGTCACACCCGCTTGTCCCCCAAGCAATCGCACGGTGTGAAAGAACGCCGAAAAGGTGAATGCGCGTTGTGGAGCCTGAAGCGCCCCTGAGAACGCAGCTTGCAAGATAAGCGACGAAACCAGGCCGAGCATGGCAAGGATTGGCCGACCGACATGAGCAACTCCGACCGGAAGTAATTTTCCGGGGCCCATGCGCTTGTGAAAGCTGAATTGATAAAGCAAGCAAATGCGATAACTGTGAAACCGATTGCCATCAGCAGGTGTGAGTCGATGCCTTTATATAAAAGGAGGGCGCCGATGAATGCCAGCACGAGTTCGAAGACCGCAGTCCAGAATATGGCCGGTCCATACTGCTCGGCCTCGAGACCTCGCACTGACAGCGAGAGCGGAATAATGACGATGGTTGCTAAGAGCACGAACCTGAACGTGAATAGCGCGAATGCCAGGAGGATTGTGTTCCAGTTCCTGAGGTAAGGCAGGTCGACCAGAATGTTGGACCGATGTAACCTCTGCAACAGGGCGCAAACCAAAAACAATGCCGCCCCTGCTACCAATCCATTGAATAATCCTGACCTCCACCAGTCGAGCCTCTCTCCCTGATCCAAAGCCGCATAGGGCAGCGCAAACCCGGCACTGAGATAAAGGAAACCGGTGAAGCTCGGTGTTTCCTTCTTGCTCTGAGGTTTCGGCGCTTGCGGAATTCCGAAGTAGATACACGTCATCATTACGGCGGTCATAATCGCAGGCAGCCAGAACATCCATTCCCAGGAAACGTGATTGCGGAAGAATCCGTAGATGGATGGCGCGAAATTGACCGCGCCTTCAATGAAGAAGGCGTATAGCGCGAGCACCAGAGCTAAATACCGCAAGGGAATATTGCTCAGTGCGAACGTCAGGGTCAGCGGATAGAACGTCCCAGAAGTTAATCCGCCAATCCCTAACAGGAAAACCAACAGGCCATAACTGTGCACCAGAGGAAGAAATACGCAGATCACAGTGAACAGCGACGCACAAACAAGTAGCACCCGTCGCGGTCCCAGCAATGCCCCCAAATAGACCGAGAATGGCCCGATAAACATCGTGGCAACGTTGAATGCAGTGCCGATCCAAGACCCTTCGTCAAAGCCAATGCCGACGTTTCCCTTGAGATCCGCGAGCCCCAGCCCGAGCAACCGTCCAGTTAGGGTCACGACGGCTGCGCCTAGTAGCACCCCCAGGATACCCAGCAGCGGACTATGAGAGAGATCCGCAGGAAGGGGCGACACTTGCGATCGAGAAGTCGCTTCAGCGCTTCGAACTGGCGCTGCAATGGAGGCTGCGCTCATCGGGTTACCTTCCAGTTCTCACGGTTACTAGAGCAGAAAGTCCGGGCCGCAGCTGCGCAGTTAGAGGGGAGTTGTCGAGCGCGATCTTGACCGGCACTCGCTGAACGACCTTGGTGAAATTGCCCGTTGCATTGTCAGGTGGAAGCAGTGCAAATTGAGAACCGCTTGCCGGTGCAATCTCTAGAACCCGGCCCTTGAACACCTGGCCGGGGTACACGTCAACACGAACCTCGGCAACATCGCCGGGTTTGACATTCGTGAGCTGGGTTTCGCGGAAGTTCGCAGCGACCCAGCGGGTTGTTTCAACGAATGTCATCACCTGTGCTCCCGGCGAGACAAGTTGGCCCGGATGGACCTGACGCTCGCCCACGGTGCCGTCCGCAGGCGCCACAATGCGTGTGTAGCCCAGGTTCACCTGTGCCACTGTCAGCGCTGCTTCTTTGGCATGAAGATCTGCGATGAGCTGCTCGTCCTGAGATTGGAGGACAGTCTTGGCACGGCGCTCAGCTTCCGCTGCCGATTCATCACTGCTTAGTAGTGCGTGCGCCTGAGAGAGATCCGCGTCGCGGGTTGCCGACTGCGCCGCGAATCTCTCCTCATCGGCGACCGCCGATTCAAGTTTCTGTTTCGTTGTTGCATTCGATTTGATCAGCGATTCCTGGCGGGTTCGTTCCTCAGTGCTACGAGTCACATCTGCGCGCACAGCGTCCTTTCCGGCTTGAGCGGCAGCGATCTCAGCATTGGCATTATCGATTCCCGCAAGAGCGCGCTGAATCTTTGCATCTTGCAACTCCTGCTGTCTGCGATTGTTTTCAAGAGCTGCCATGGCTGCTTCGACACCGGCCTGAGCCTGTGCTACTTGCGCCCGGTAGTCATCGTCGTCGAGTTGAACCAGCACGTCTCCTTTGTGGACAATCTGGTAATCGTTCACTTTCACTTCTCGCACGATACCCGGGACTTTCGTACCGAGTGGGGTGAGATCGCCACGGACATAAGCATCGTTGGTTACCTGCTCGGTCCGTGCTCCCTCGTACCCGTTCCAGTTCCGTGCAATGGTCACAATGACAGCCACGGCCAGCGCGATGACAATCAAGGGTGTCCCATACTTTTGCCACGCTGGCTTCAGCACTTGTGATTCGATGATGTGTGCCGTTTGATTCATAACTGATTCCTTTCCGAACAACTCGTCCTGGGCATCTCTTATCGTTTTATTTGCATCATCGCTGCTCTTTCTTGGGAGACCGTGGCAAGGTGTCGAAGGCAGCCGTCGGTCTATGGGGATCAGCTCCGTTTTCTGCTCGAGTTGTGTGCGGGAGAGTACAAAGACGCGCATTGTGCCAACCACCACAAGAATTGCCCCGTGATAGAGAGTACGAATGCGAGATCCTTGATCTCGATCGCCGGCGCCGAGGTGGACGAAATGATGTTGGTACTTGAACCGGAAACCGCTAGTTTCGCAATCAGCATCCAGGGGATGAGGCCAAGGAGAGCAGCAGTCCCCCACACAGAAAGCCACTGAATGCACCTGTAAATCGGGATCACTTTATCCTCCAAGGACACGACTCAATTGCACTTCCATAGTCTCTGTTCGCCCATCAATGCACAGTTCCAACCGCTTGCGCTTTCTGTTTAGCTCCCTCTGATCGCTGAGTGGCAAGTTCGTTGTTGAAATTGAAATCGGTTACTGTCGTGCCCGTGATCAGGCGGGCACTCCGACTGAAAGTGATCTCCTGGAATGCCCATTGAATGAACACCAGCACCTTACTTTGAAACTGGACGATGTACATCAGATGAATGAACGCCCAAATGATCCACGCCGGCAATCCAGAGAGCTTGACTCCGAACGCGTTTGCAACCGCGGAGGCGCGTCCAATCACGGCAAGGCTTCCCTTGTCGAAATACTTGAAAGGCGGCAATACCCCTCCCGTTTCAATTTTCTTGACGATGGACTTCGCGGCGTACGCGCCACCCTGCATCGCGACCTGTACGACACCAGGCAGCGGTTTCCCAAAGCGGTCGAGGGATACAGCAAGATCCCCAATTACGAATATGTTTCCGAAGCGCGGCAGGGTCAGATCGGGTTCTACCTTAATCCTGCCACTCTTGTCCGTCTCTGCCCCGGCGCTCTTGGCAAGCGCTCTTCCCAGGGGCGGAACGGTAACGCCTCCGGCCCAGATCACCGTTCTGGCATCCAGGTGTACTTCTGTGGAACCTTGTGCAATTGTCACGCCTTCACGATCGATGGCTTTGACCATGACTCCCGTACGCACCTGCACACCCAGCCGCTGCAGCGCCTCGGTGGCCTTGTGGGCGAGTTTTTCCGTGTACGGCATCAAGATTCGCGGAGCTCCATCCATGAGGATGATCCGAGCTTCCTCGGGCCGAATCGATCGAAAGTCATTCCTGAGGGTCTGCCGAGCGATCTCGCCGATCGCGCCGGCGAGCTCGACACCCGTAGGACCCCCTCCGACGATGACAAATGTCAACCAGGAGGATCGAGCGACCGGATCAGAGATCCGCTCGGCGACCTCAAATGCATAGAGAATCTTGTGACGAACATCTGTGGCTTCCTCGATGCTTTTCAGGCTGGGCGCCCATTGGCGCCATTCTTCGTGGCCGTAGTACGAGCTCTGGGCGCCGGCAGCAACGATCAGAAAGTCGTACTGAATGATCGCTCCATCGGCGAGAAGGATTGAGTGTGCCTCAGGATTTACATCAACGACATCGCCGAGCAAAACTCTCGCATTCTTTTGCTTGCTGAGAACGCCGCGCAACGGCGCAGCGATTTCTCCGGGAGACAGTGAGCCCGTTGCGACCTGATATAGCAATGGCTGGAAGAGATGGAAATTCCGACGATCAATTAATGTGATGTCGGCGGGCGCCTTCTTCAGCGCCTGGGCTGCGCTGAGGCCTCCAAATCCTCCGCCGATAATGACAACATGGGGCCGTGCAGACATGGTTACACCTCGCATGAACAGTTAGTGGTTTGTTATCGAGCCCTTTTTCAGGATGTGATCGCACCTTAGCTGGGTCACAGTTGGCTGTTGCACGGCGAGCCTCATCTACTGGAAACCCGCCGTGAGCTTTAGTTCGTTTATTGACCTGGTAACCACTCAGGCTTTGAAGATCCCCGCGGAACAAGAACGGTCTGGAAGGACCCCGGGGTTCGGGACAGGACCACCTGGTCGGTAAGGCCTTGATACGTGCCCAACGGGGTCTCAGCAGTGAAAAGATCAGGAGCACCGTACGTGTGCTCGTCCGTAGAGCCGGCGGTCTGTTGCGCGTATGCCTTATCGAATATGCCCAGCGAGAGCAGCCACAGAACGGTCCTGGTCAGGGATACGACCACACGATAGCTTCCTCCCTCGATCGATCGCCGGCGAAGGGCCTCAAGAACACCGACGGTACCGAGCCAGCCCACCACGTTGTCGCAAATCGGGATAATTGGGGGCGACTTCGGCTCAGTCCGTGTACCTTCGATGGAAAACAATCCTGTTACGGCTGCGCCAATCTCATCGAAGCCAACCCAGTTTGACCAGGGACCCCGTTCGCCATGGAGGACCACCCTCGCGTGAATCAATCCTGGCTTTTTTTGGCTCAATTCTTCCGCGGTGAGGCCATATCTATCCAAATAGCCGGGGCGCCGATTCGAGAAGAACACGTCTGCATCTTTCAAAAGGTGATCGAATCTGGCACGATCCTCTTTGGAGCCATCAAGTATCGTGGAACGCATCCCGACCTGCACGTCCCACATAAAAGCCTCTACCTCCGTATCGTTCGGTCTCCAGATGTTGAGGACATCACCACCGTAGTAGGCAAGATCTCTGCCAATGCTTGCCCCGGCAATCACGTGCCCCATTCCCAGCGCGCGAATGCCCTCCAATGGCATCTTTGCACCGCGCCTAAACGGTACCGGCTCACTCTCTGCAATCTTCTCCACGGTGATCAGGGGCATCTTGGAGAGCACTTCGGTGTACTGAGGTTCCCTGCGAAACTCCTCGTTTGTACGAACCATTCCGAAGACAAGCCCTGCCTCTTGACCGGCCGCCTCCAATTCCTCCGCACGCCACTGAAGAATTGCATTGTTTACAGATTCGGAGCTGTCACTCGCCCGTAGGAAACTGAGTGCGCGCGCGTGCAGCCGCGGGTAAATGTTGAGAGCCACCACGTGACGCCCATCGCGAGTCCTCCGGAACAGCGGCAACTCCCAGAATGGGTTGTCTCGATCTGCTCCCATGGCCGGGCCGCGCCCGTTGATGGTTTCCCACTTCCTCTCGTCGAAACCACAGAAGCGCCGGATCGCCTTCCTGACGTCGACATGAATGTCCTGTCCTTCGCCAGTTTGGGATTTCCATAGCGCTGCCAATGCTGTGCTCTTGGCAGCCAGGCCGATCGCTGCCATCGCGCCAAACCGTAGGCTACTGGGCAAAATCGGATCCTGTCCGTAGAAGGTGAGTTTGCCTCCACTGTCTGCGGTTGTCAGTCCGACGTCTTTCAGGACTTCATTTACGCCGCCATGCAGGTCGAAATCCGAAGTGCTCGCAGGATTGCTCAGTCGAGATTGGAGTGTTTCTGTCAGTGTTTCACCGGTTGTTTCCGCGGGTTTTTTGGTAACAAGATTCGTTGTTGCGGTACTCATTGCGTTATCCTTTCGAAGTTTGCTCTTAGTGTTTTCCGGGTTCACCCTTTTACCGCGCGTTCCCGGACGGTGAGCCGGCGTTGTTTCTTACCGCCCGGCCGGCAGTTCTGCGTATGCAATGCCGGTTAGGTTTCCCTCGGCAAACAGCAACGTTTTCTGATTGGATCCGTCGAGATTGGAGCTGTAGACCGTGCCAGCGAAGTCGGTGACAAACATGCGACCACCTTTCAGGTCGAGAGCCAGCCCGATTCCTTCCATCAAATGGGTGAAGAGGACCTCAGGCTCTTGCAGCTTTCCGGGCTCCGGATCCATGGGCGCGCGGTTCACCGTGTTGCCACGCGGGGGATCACCTCGGTCTGTCCAATACAGCGTCCGATTGACAAGGTCGAGGTCCAGATCGATGGGCTCAGGCAGGTTTTCATATAGAAGTTCAATGTCAGTGCGATTCTCGGGTGTTTGACCTGACGGAAGCTCGATATTTGCCCGAAAGATTCGACCCTGCCCGGCGTTGTCATTGCCCTTCTGGGTCCAATAGAACTTGCCGCCTTCAGCATCCACTGCGATGCCGACGCACCATTTCGTCGCGTCCGGCCCCGGGCGCGGATCGCCTAGGCTCGTGTCCACGAGAGTTTCGATCTTCGAACCGTCCAGGTTTGCACGCATAACGCGCATGCCCTCGCGATCGGACCAATAGAGTTTGCCATTGCTCTTGTCCAGTTGGAGTTGCTTGGGTGTGAAGGTAGCCCCCGGAGGAATGACAGCGATCATGTTCTTGCCATCCAGGTCCGAGCGGAAGATGGAACCATCATTCGCCTTCGGATTGGCCATGTTGGTCCAGTAGATGTGGCCGGCGCCGGCGTCGACGACCAGTCCGTCCGGAAGTTTCCTGCCTTCGTTGAGAATGGTCTTCAAGCCGGAACCGTCCGGGTTTGCGGACAACACACGGCCGGTGCCGAGATCGAGGAAAAACAGGCGCCCGGACGTGGTTGACTCGTTCGGCCCTGCATTCAGTGGATTGGAAGGTATCGCACTCATGCGACAAATCTCCTTTTTGTGGTTTCAATGTGAATTCGAAGAAGTGGGCTAAAGTCCAGCCTTTGCGCGATCGCTGAAGAATTCTGTCAGGACCGTGTTTTCTTCTTCGGCAAGCTGCTCGACTGAGCGATTGCCAGCCATTTGCAGCACTCCGTCCGCGATGATCTGCTTCAGCTCTGGGGTAACGTTAGGCGTGCCGAGAGTCTTCATCAGACCCGCCATGGGATCCATGAGATGCTCCATAAAATGGTGAATGCCACCAGGCCCTCCTCCGATGTGCAACAGAAGGCTCGGTCCCATCACGCCCCATCGAGGCCCAGGCCCGTAGCTCACTGCAGCGTCGGCGTCGGCGACGCTCAGCACACCTTCTTGAACGAGATAGAGGACCTCTTTGTAGAGTGCCGCCTGCAGCCGGTTGGCAACATGTCCAGGAAGCGCTTTAGACAGACGAATCGGCTTCTTCCCGATGGAGGCGTAAAACGCCAGAGCGGTTTCGATGGTTTCCTCCGAGGTCTTCGCACCGCCCACAACTTCAACCAGAGGAATGACGTGTGGAGGATTGAATGGATGTCCGATGACGCAGCGTTCCGGACGTTTGCATTTGGAAGAAATGACATCCATCGTAAGGCCGGATGAACTTGAGGCGAGGATAGAATCAGGCGGCGTGGCATCGTCGATCTCGGCGAATAGCTTGGCCTTGAAGTCCGGACGTTCCGGAGCATTTTCCTGGACAAAATCAGCATTTTCAAGAGCGCTGCTCATTTTCGATTGGAAGGTGAGGCGATCGCGCGAAGCTCCTGCGGAAAAACCTGACTTGCTCAAGATCTTCCATGCGTCATCGACGTACTTCCTAAGGTTCGCTTCAGCATTCGGGGCAGGATCCGTCGCGACAACGTCGAAGCCGCGAGCCAAATAGTAGGCCGCCCAACTCGCGCCGATCACTCCCGTCCCGACTATTGCAATTCGTTGTATTGGCTTGCTTGAAGGCATAACGAGGTTCTCCTTGTGTGTGTCATTGCCGTTCCGCTTCTTGCTTTGAACTCTGAGTGCTTAATATCGCGATCAGCATTCCGGCCGACACCTGAACATTGGCACTTGCAATGCCAAAACGTGCCGAGTCGCTAATCCTTGCAGAATGAAGATGATTGAATTGACGTTCTCTGCGTGGGCTAGTCAAGAGTTGCAATTGTCAAACGACAGGTTTGACAATAGTGAGATTTCTTATCGTCAAACGGTATAATTCGTCATCGCCGGGAGTCGCTCAATTGAGGCTTGCTGGCTCGTCGGTTCACTCCATGACTTCCTCTGAGAGCCAAACTCATGTTCCGTTGGGACTGCGCTCTTTCATCGACCGCGTTCCGGCGCTCGCTTGGTCCGCTCTACCGGACGGCTACCTCGATTACGTGAACCAGCGATTTCGGGATTACACGGGGCTCCTTCCAGACCAGTTGTACGGGTCGCAGTGGAAATCGGCGGTCCACCCCGACGACATCCAACCGCTCGAAATCTGGTGGCAGAATTTCAGGCAATCCCAAGCGGGAGGTACCGCAGAGGTGCGCCTTCGTGCTTTTGATGGCGAGTATCGCTGGTTCCAGATTGCCGCGGCGCCGATCCACAATGAACAAAACAACCTTCTTTGCTGGTGTGGGATCGGCACCGACATCAATGACATTAAGGATCTTCGGACGGTCACAGATAGTATTCGCCAGATCATCGTGGTAATGGCGCCCGATGGCACGACACTCTACGCGAACCGGGTGGCGCTAGGTCAAACGGGACTCACCGATGAGGAGGTGAATGACCAAGGCTTTTTTACGCGGGCTTTCCATCCCGACGATGTGGAACGGTTCGGAACCGAGCGTCGAGAGCTGTTATTGCGTGGAGATCCATTTGACCTGGAAATGCGGGGCCGGCATAAGGGTGGAGATTATCGTTGGTACCTTATTCAGTACAATCCGCTTAAAGACGAATCCGGCAAGATCATCCGCTGGTACGCTACTGCGACCGACATCGACGATCAGAAGAAGACTGAAGAGCGGCTCCGGAACGAAAACGTCAGGCTTGCCCAGGAGAGAATCTATCTCGAAGAACAAATTCGCAGCGACATGGGCTTCGAGCAGATCATCGGGAACAGTTCGGCGCTGAACGAGGTTCTCGAATTGGTCGAAACTGTGGCGTCGAGCGATTCCACCGTTTTGTTGCTTGGCGAGACCGGCACGGGCAAAGAACTGATCGCTCGTGCGGTCCACGAACGGAGCCGGCGTAAGGCCAAAACATTTGTAAAACTGAACTGCGCAGCCATCCCCACCGGTCTGCTGGAGAGCGAACTATTCGGGCATGAAAAGGGAGCATTCACGGGCGCCATCATTCAAAAGATGGGCCGAATGGAACTGGCCGATCAAGGCACGCTGTTCCTGGATGAAGTCGGAGACATTCCCATCGAAATCCAGCCAAAACTGTTGCGTGCCTTGCAAGAGAAAGAGTTCGAGCGGCTGGGCAGCACGCATACGCGCAAAGTTAACGTGCGACTTGTGGCTGCAACGAATCGCAACCTTCAAAAGATGGTCGCCGATCGCGAGTTCCGCAGTGATCTTTTTTATCGCCTTAACGTCTTCCCAATCCGCATTCCGCCATTACGGGAACGCAAGGAGGATATTCCTCTATTGGTTGCGTATTTCGTACAGAAGTTTGCCAAGCAACTGCAGAAGAGCATCGACTCGATTCCCGTAGCAACACTGAAGGCGCTGGCCGCTTGGGAGTGGCCGGGCAACATCCGCGAACTAGAGAACTTCATTGAACGGGCGGTCATCCTGACCCGCGGCGAATCGCTCACGGCCCCACTTGGCGAACTTCGGAGTTTTAAGAATGCGGAATCGGCTCCGAGGGATACGGCTCCAAGGTCGGACGACGATATTGCACGGATTGTTAAAGAGACGGTTGCATCGCTGAAGAGCAAGGTGGCTCCAACCGAGCACACAAAGAAGCAGCATGACGAGATCGTTCGCGTGCTGACCGAGTGCAAAGGCCGTGTAGGAGGTGCCGACGGTGCTGCGGTGCGCATGGGTCTCAACCGCACAACCCTGATCGCGCGGATGAGGAGGCTTGGAATCAACCCATACGATTACGCATGATGTCCACATCAACCGCAACGAGATTGACCAACGTAATAACAAACCGCCCGCTCCCACAATGGGTTCTAAATGCTGATGAACGAATTGCTCGCACGCGTAATTGACGCCCACGGCGGCATCGATTGCTGGAATCGATACGAGAGAGTCGAGGCCACAATCGTGAGCGGTGGTGGTCTCTTTCGCCTCAAGGGTGTTCCGCAGGATCCGACTCCGCGCCGGATGACTGTCTGGCTACACGAGGAACGCTCTTCTGTCTTTCCCTTCGGGGCTCCCGACCAGCGCACCATGTTTACACCAGAGAGCGTAGCTATCGAGAAACTTGACGGCAAGATAATTGCGGAACGTCATATTCCCCGAGATTCGTTCGCTGGCCACCAGATAAGCACGTCTTGGGACGCACTTCATCGAGCTTATTTCAATGGATATGCAATGTGGACTTATCTCACGACACCCTTTCTTCTCGCGATGGATGGGGTGCGCATCGAAGAAGCAGAGCCTTGGCGGGAGGGAGCAGAAACGTGGCGCGTCTTGCGCGCATCCTTTCCGGGTTCGATCGAGACGCACAGCGGTATTCAGGATTTTTTCTTCGGTGAGGATCTGAGGCTGCGCCGCCACGACTACAGCGTTAATATCGCCGGCGGTTTCGCCGCGACCCAACTAACGTCGGACTACGTGGTCGCCAACGGTATTCATCTGCCGACCAAACGTCGCGCTTACACGCGCGGAAGCGATCGCCAGGCAATCCTGGAAATGCTGATGGTCTCAATCGATATTAGCGAGGTCCGGTTCGAATAGGCAGTTTGTAGCCTAAGTTTGGGTCGGGTACGGAATCATCTCTCAATGAAGCCGACCGCTCATCGTATGCAGAAACACGAACATATCGGCTGCATCGTTGGTGCATGCCTGTTGTTGAACCGGAAATAGTTCCTGCCTGATCTGTTCACATATGCCGATCCTCCTTCGGTCTTCATGAATAAGCCAGCGCGCACTGCTCACGAAAATTCGCGGCCTTGTCCCGAGGCTCGCACGGCGTGTCGTCCCCCTTCTCCGGCGTCCGCAGCTTGACAGTTGTTGACAGTTCTCAACAGTTTCGGCTTCGACATCGCTGGGCAGACACCCTGGTTCAACCCTCCCCCTTAGAAGTCAATTACTTAAGGTGTCGGAGGAGTTTGGCACACGCGTTGCCTTACGGAGGTGTGTAGGACCAAAGCTGTAGCCATGGAGGATGAACATGCACGATACACCTATTGAACCGATGAACGCTCAGAACGTCGAGGGATTCGACGTGTGGATATTCGACTCACAGGACCTGGTTGTTTCCGTTATTCCGCATCGTTCTCCGTCGAACGTAGCGATGGAGAAATACGAAATCAGCCAGGGGTGAAACATTCACGTTCCATGCTGGTCTTTCGGCGGCAATGAGACGGCCGCAGCTATGGCGGGAGGGACGGGGCTCGAACCCGCGACCTCTGCCGTGACACCGCTATTGAAACTAGGCGCCGCGGATGGTTTCTCAGCGCCCTGAGTCACCGATCCCTACTTGGACCCGGGACCTCTGCCGTGTAAACCTCTGCCCCAACCGCAGAAATTGCCGAGTCAACAGTTGAGATTCGGAGTCCGAAATTCTCTGGACACTAGCCGTAGTCAGTGAGTTCTCAATAGGCTACTCGGAGAAGCCCAGCAAGACCTTTTCCCGTCCTGCCTCACCATCGGCCAGCTGTACCGCCTCCTGGAAGTCTTTCACCGGATACCGCACAATCGTCGGCGGCGTAAGGACGCCCTTCGACAACATGGTGAGAAGATCGCTCGTCGCTGCCCCACTTCGCCAAGGGGCTGTGAAGGCACCCAACGCGGAAGCCACCAACCACGAACCGCTGCTGTCGAATAAATCAAACGCGGAGGAAAGAGCGGCATGATGAATTTCGAGGGGTCGGTCTGCCGATGACTGGAAAGGGCTCCATATACGAGCATGGTTCCGGCGGGAGCGAGGTTGCGGGCGATCTCAGCGCTAAGTTCCCCGGCAACGCAGTCAATCGCTCGTTCAACGCCTTTGCCTGCGGTCAATTCCTGCAGGCGTGCCCTGAGATCCTCGTCGGCGGTGCAGATGAACTCTTTGCCTCCGAGGTTCCGTATGATGGTTTCCTGCTCGCGCCGCCGGATGACGTTAATTGTCTTGAATCGATACTGCCGCGCCAACTGAAGCACGAACTTCCCGACGCTGGATGCAGCCGCCGTCTGTAGGAGCCAGTCGCCCTCCTTGAGATTGTGACTTGATAGGGTCAATGTCCATGCCGTCAAAGGATTGATGTAGGAAGCAGCGGCGGCCGAATCGTCCAGGCCGTCGGGAACGGGCACGAGTTTGTCCGCTGGGCACACGATCTGCTCGCGAAAGGTGTTCCACGTGTCAACGAAGACTGCACGCGTTCCAACCACAAGACTTTGCACGCCCGCACCTACGGCCTCAACAATTCCCACGCCTTCAATGCCCGGACTGGCCGGCAACGCGGGCTGATAGCCATAGCGCCCGCGCACCATGTGCAGATCGGATGCGTTGATCGGGCTCAGCAGCACTCGGACGAGCGCTTCGCCGGGGGCTACAGCCGGAGTAGGGATCGCTGCCAGCTCCAATACGCTCTTCGTTTCACCGGTCTCGCGAAAGATCAATGCTTTCATCGAGTACCTCCTGGGTCTTCAGGCGATACCTGATTTTGCACGACCATGAGGCATCGAAAGCTCCAGTTGTTGGACCTTCACATCGATTAACTCAGGCCCATTGTGAGCCCGGATCTGCATGAATGCCGCTCGCAAATCCGATCCTGTTGCGCTCCATCGAAAAGTAAGTCATCCTCGAGAAGCCGGTCAAGCCGCACAGTATAAAAGGTAGAAGTTGAACTTGCGGAAGAAGCTGAGAGCTCTGTTCGTAGGGGTTACAGATTCGGCCCGACTCTTCAAATGCCGCTTAATAACCACCGAAGCAGGCAGGTGAACGCCGCAAAGCTGAGAAGAGAGACCGCATAGATCCCCGCGAACCAAATGTATTGCTTTCGCGTTGCGCTCATGCGTCCCATCCTTCCCGCGGCGTCTTTCCGCGGAATACCCAGTAGGCAAAGAAGGAATAGCCAAGCACTACGGGAATGACTGCGCACGCGCCTACAAGAACAAAGATCTGGCTGAGACTGGACGACGCTGCGTCCCAGAGAGCGATCCGAAACGGCACAATGTTTGGAAATATGATCACCATTAGGCCGACAACTCCTGCTGCCACCAGCACGAGAGCAGAAAGAAACGGATAGAAGTCTGACCGGCTCCGGCCAGCAGATAATAGCCATAGACAATTGAAGAGCATTATTGCCACCAGAGTACCGAGCCATAAAGAATCTTGGTGCCAAACGGCGACGATCGCGGGCTGAACCCGAAGAGAAAGGACCGAGGCCGTCCCAAACATCAAAACAAAGATCGGGATCAGTGTCGTGATCGCCCGCAAAGAGAAGGAATGCAGTATCGCGGTCCCCTTGTATCGCAACCAGCCTGCCCCGAGAATTGCGTAAGCACAGAGCACGGTCACGCCGCACAAGAACGAATATGGTGTAGCAAAGTCCGTGACTCGTCCCCCGAAAGCGTTGCCCTTCACATCGATACCCTGCAGCATGGCCCCAAGGATCATCCCCTGCATCAAAGCGGCGATAGCCGAACCAACCGCGAAGACAATGTCCCAATACCCACGCAAGTCCTGTATCTGAGTACGGAATTCAAAACAGACGCCCCGCACTCCAAGTGCGAGCAGCATGACGACGACCGGGAGATAGAGCGCCGGTAGGAGAACGCCGTAAGAAATCGGAAACGCGGCAAACAGCACCACCGCTGCCATAACGAGCCAGGTCTCATTCCCGTCCCATGTCGGGGTAATCGAATCCATCATGTGATCCCGCACGCGTTCGTGACGCTCGAAGAGAAGAAGACACCCCACTCCAAGATCGAAACCATCAAGCAGAACGTAGAGCGTCAATGCAAAAGCGACGAGCGACGCAGAAAAGAGAGGGGTGTTCATCGTGCACCTCCTGTTGATTCGAGGGTTTTTTTGTCCAGAACGCCAAGCCGAAATGCATGCTTAAGGGAACTGAATGTCTCCACTTGCGTTCCGATCTCTTGTGGACCGCGCTTGATGATTCGGCCGATAAAGATGAGGAACGCGGTCATGAACAGGGTGTAGAGACACACGAATGCAATCAAGGTCGAGAGAAGAGTTTTCGCTGGGACTGGTGAGACAGCATCAACGGTGCGAAGCATTCCGAAAATTACCCAGGGCTGACGGCCAGTCTCTGCCAAGTACCAACCTCCCAAAGTTGCGAAGATCCCGGAAGGTGTCATGAGTACCAACACTCTCAGGAACCATGGCGTCGTAAAGAGACGACGCTTCCATCTGAGCCAGAGGCCTGCGCAGGCGACACCGAACATGACAATAGCGATGCAGTACATAACGCGAAAGCCGTAAAAGACCATTGCCATTCTAGGTTGTAGCTCGCGCGGAGTATTCTTCAGGCCCTCCCCACGACCATGAATGCTGTGAGCCAGCCAGATGCTGCCGAGATATGGAGTTCCCAGAGCAAAGCGGTTCCGTTGCTCCTTTTGATCTGGAACAATCAACCAGTAGTACGGAGCTGGAGAGGAAGACTGCTTCTCCCAAAAGCCCTCTGCCGCCTCCATCTGAAAGCTCGCCGTGAGGTATGCCGCCGCAATCATGTGCGGAAGGCGATAAAGCCACGACGGGTTGTGTATGACATGCCACCAGTTGATGACGACCAGTTTGCCGTCCTTCATCTGTACGCCGTCGGGCGTCTGCATCCAGCTGTTAGCGGAGAGAATCCACGAAGCTGATATCAGCGTACCGAGAGCGACCATGCATGTGGAGATGAAATGCAGGTTTTTGCCAACGCGATGCATTCCAAAGAGCATGATCCCGAGGAAGCCGGCTTCGAGAAAGAAAGCTGTCAGCACTTCGTACGCTATTAACGGACCGATTGCCGGGCCGGCGAATTGGGCGAAACGCGCAAAGCCCAGGCCAAACTCAAACGACAGTACGATTCCGGTTACGACGCCAATTCCAAATCCCATCGCAAAGATATTGAGCCAGAATCTATAGACCTGCAGGTAGATCTCGTCCTTGGTCTTCAGCCACAAACCTTCTACGATCGCCAAGAAGCCCGCCAGGCCAATGGACATCGTGGGGAAGATGATATGAAAAGTTACTGTGAATGCGAATTGAGTGCGGGCAAGAATACCGGGATCAAGATTCATTTCACGCCTCCTCCCCTTCGGGACGCTTGAGAAAGACATAGACGCAGATCAGTACGGCTAGAACGAGGGCATCGATCGCGAACCAGAGTCCAAAGACTCCGATGATCGCGAAGAAGAAGAAGATCCCGAGTAGAACATGAGACAAAATGGACATCGATGGTGGCATAGTGAGGTTCTCCTTGTGTGCGTCGTTGCCGTTTCGCTTCTTTGCTTTGCACTCGCAATGCTTAATGCTTCGATAGAGCTCGGGTCCGACAACTGAGGATTCGCACTTGCAATGCCAAATAGGCTTACTCGCTAATCCTCACGAAATGAAAAGGTTGGGACTTGGAGCCCTCTGCGTTGGGATGTCAAGAGTTGTAATTGTCAAAAGACAGGTTTGACAACAATGAGCAGACGACTGTTTTTCTGTCGGCATAATTCAGCATCGCCATTTGTTGATCGCGGCTTGCTGGCTCGTGGGTTCGCCATATGACTGTCCCTGAAGGCCAAACTCATGCTGACGAGGAACTACGTGCCCTCATCGGCCGCGTTGCAGCGCTCGCATGGAGCGCTCTGCCAGACCGCTCCCTAGATGGTTTCAATCAGCGATTTGGTGATTACACGGGGCGTTATCGGCACCAGTTGTACGGGTTGCAGTGGAAGTCGTTGGTCCATCCCGACGACATCCAACAGCTCGAGATTTGGTGCCAGAACATCAACCAATCCTCGATGCTGGTACTGCGGAAGTGCGACTTTGTCGTTTCGACGGTTAGTATCGCTGGTTCCAAATTGCGGCTGCACCGGTCCACGATGAGCTGGGTACGCGCTTCCTCATTTCACCTTTGCTCTTCTCTCCACGAAACTCTAATCTGGCCCGAAGGCCCCTTTGTCTTCCGCGCACTGCCAACCAAATTCGGACTGTCATTGTCATTTTCGACACTTCATTGACCAGTACCAGAGTGCGCGCAACGACACGTATTGAGGACAAAGAGGTTAGACAACAGAGAGATTTGGCACGCGCGTTGCCTCTACAGCAGGCAAGAGGAAAAACGTGATCTTGCGGAGAAGCCTGATTGTTCTTTTGTCTGTTTGTGCTCTGAGAGGTTTCGCAGAGAATGCGAATCGGCCTGAGTCAGTCGTCCGAAGCAGCAGCATTAGCGGGACTGTCCTCGACCTCAATGACGGTATCGTTCTCGGAGCTACTGTCGTCCTCCAATGCCAGAGCTAAGCCGACTTAACTTCCACGGGAGGAGGATGGACTTGGACAGCGACTTTATTGGACCGATGAGTGTTGAGAACGTCGAAGAATTTGATGTGTGCACACTCGATTCGCAAGATCTGGTTATTTCAGTTGTGCCCGTCATGTTCTAGAGTGTGCAACGGCGGAGGGTTACGAATTAAGCAAGCGAGACGGGTAAGACCAGGGATAGAAAAAGGTATTGGGACAGCGAGCGCATCATATGGACTCAAAATGCCCGAGTAAATCGGGCCACACAGGAACAACGAAGAGAATACTAGGTATGAAACTTCTATTGGCAGGAATCAGTCACAGGACAGCACCTCTCGACCTGCGAGAGCGGCTTACGATAGCGCCCAGCAGATTGGCCGATGCGAATCGCGCACTGCTGCGAGTGCCGGGCGTTCGTGAAGCGATCGTTCTCTCCACCTGCGCTCGGACGGAGTTGACAGTCTGCTACGACGCGGAGGTTCCGGACTTGTCTAAATTTCTTGCCGATTTTCTCGACGTGCCACCTACGCAGTCTAAGGACCGTACATATGAGTACTACGGGATCGATGCTGTGCGACATCTATTCCGGGTTGCCTGTAGCCTGGACTCCCTGATACTTGGCGAACCGCAGATCTTGGGGCAGGTCAAAGATGCATATGCAGTGGCGCGTTCGATCGGCGCGGTTCAATCAAATTTAGAACGGCTGATGCAGTCGGCCTTCTCGACCGCAAAGAAGGTTCGTCGTGACACAAAGGTTGGCAAGGCCCCTGTTTCAGTGGCTTCAGTGGCCGTCGACCTGATCAAGAAGGTCCTAGGTTCGCTCCGTGGACGGCGCATTCTTTTGGTGGGTGCCGGCGAGATGAGTGGCCTTGCTGCCAAGCACCTCGTTAGGCAGGGTGCAGAATCCATTGCCGTCGCCAATCGCACTTTTGAAAATGCTGTTGGCCTTGCGGCTCGACTCGGCGGACCTGCCGTTCGTTTTGAAGACATTCAAAGCGCCACCGCCGTTGTAGATGTCGTGATTACTGCCACGGGCTCTTCGGAATACATCTTTCGACAAGAAAATGGCCCCGAGCTGATGCGTTTTCGCCAAAACCGACCCCTGCTATTCGTGGACATCGCTGTTCCGCGAAATGTCGATCCTGAGATCAGTCGCACGGAAGGAATCTTGGTGTACGACATCGATAGCGTTCAGGCTATCTCCTCATCGCATCGCCAAGAGCGCAATCGTGAGGCGCAGCGAGCGGAGATGATCGTGGCGAGGAGTGTGAATCGCTATCAGGAAGGCGCGGTAGCGCTTGACGTGGCACCTGCGGTCCGTGGGTTGCAGTTAGCGATTGAAGCTATTGCTCACACAGAATTGGGGCAGGTTCAAACCAAACTACTTGTGCTTACACCAATCCAGCAACACGCAATTCAGCTCCTCTTGCGAGGAATGACGAACAAAATTCTTCATCCGATGATCCGCATTCTCAAGCAGGCTGCCAAGGATGGAGATGTCCAGACAATGGAGACGATTTGCGCAGTCTTCGATGTGGATCCCACGCCTGCGACGCAAGCGTGTAGCGTGGAACGGTTCTGGCTGAGCCCGAGAAGCACGATGGCTCGCGGTCGGGACGCGGCAGCCAAACTTCAACCTACACACTAGAACCCGTCTCATAAATAGCTCAGGGGCGATTTCGAGCGATCCTAGGGTTGCTCTCGATGGCCGCGAAGCGCCGGTGACGGGACGGTGGGAACTCGACGATGAACAGTGGGCAGTGGTGGAGCCGATGTTACGGCCACGCCAGCTTCCGAACGATGAATCGCGCCCTGAAACGCCTCATGGAGAAATACATCTTCTCGCGCGATTGCTTTCGTTAGGACACCCGGCGCTTACTCCTGATCCGCTGTATTCTGCCCACACGATTCGAAATTAGCCTTCTCCGATTGCGCTTCGTCCTTCGACAGACAGAACCGGTCCAGATCCATCGGCGCCAGAACCGGTCCGTGAAAATACTTCTTCACGCCGGCAATACGAGCCTGCTGCTCCGCTTTGTTTTGCGGGTTATAGTGATAGAAGAGAAGGGATTGTACTTGGGCTTTCGAGGCAAGTTCTCCGAGGCTGTCCACAGTGAGATGTTCCTTCTCCATGTGCGCGGCAAACTCCTGTTTGCGGGCAGGCGGCCAGTGGTTCTGGGCCGCCATATGGTCAATGAACCCGCGTAGCTCCTCCAAACCCTCCTCCACTTCGGCAACGAGAACGTCGGCGCCCATCGCTAGTTTCACGACCTCATCACTGGGGCCGGTGTCTCCGGTGAATACCACCACGCCATGGGGCGTCTGAATACGGTACGAATATGACTTGAAATGCGCGCGGAACTGCGCCGGCATGAGCGCGTAATGCGAATTCTCGGCGGCCGTGATCTGAATTTTGTCGTCGCGGTAAACAACTCCCTCACCAACGACTTCGTGGGCGACGAAGGGACTGGTCAGGCCATGGTTCGGCCGGCCAAGCTGGAACCCGGGCTTTTCCGCGGCAAACACTTCAAAGGGAATGCTGATGTAGTGAAAGGCGGCTTCGACCAATTCGCTCGTTTGCGGCGGCCCGTAGATATTGATCTTCCGCGCGTCGGAGGCGAGATCAAGGTGGAAGTAATCGTTGGCCATCACGTCGACGAGGCCGAGATCATGGTCCGGGTGCAAATGGGTAAAGAAGATCGTTCCAATCGTTTCCGATGGAATCCCAACCTCGACCAGGCGCCGGATGGTTCCAATGCCACAGTCGATTAAATACGGCCGCCCATCGACGATAAGCAGCGAGGACGGTTCGGAGCGATCCTTGCGCAAAGGCGGACCGCCCGCAGTACCGAGCATCAACAGTTCGGTATCGTTTGCGCGAAGCGCGGCAGTCTGCCCTTGAGACGCAACGGGAACGCTGAAGAAAGTCAGCCCGAGCGCGAGAGCTGCAATCAACAATTTTCCCCAGCGCGATTTATTCATGCGTGGACACCTCTGCGCAGAAAATAACTCGCCGCCGCGAATCACAGCGCGGCAAAAGTATAGCGCAAGATCGGTCCCTTATACCATTCAACTAACCGTACCTCCTCGGGGAGGAGGGGAATTGGTCGCAACTGGGGAGGACTATGTCCTCCCCGGTTACCCATGTGCATCTCTTTCGCTGGGGCCGCTGGCGAATGCGGTAGCTCGTCTTCGGTTGCCGATGGCCGGTCTGGGGTGGCGAAGGAATCCGTTTACTCCAGTAGTTTCTGAGGCCAAGTTGCCCTCCGGAATCGCGACCATTTTTGTCGGCTGGATGAGCATTAGAACCAGTCTGATATATAGCTGAGGGGCGATTTCGTGCGATCCTGCGGTTGCTCTGGATGGCCGCGAAGCGCCGGTGACGGGACGGTGGGAACTCAACGATGAACAGTGGGCAGTGGCGGAGCCGGTGTTACGGCCACAGCGGCGCGCGGACAACCGTGGACGTCCCTGGCACGACACCCGTGCTGTGCTGAACGGTGTGCTCTGGGTGCTGGGTACGGGTGCGCAGTGGCGCGAGATGTCGGAGAAGTATCCGCCATACCAGACGTGCCACCGCCGATTCCAGCAGTGGGTACGCAGCGGCAAGCTGGAAGAGGCACTGAAGCGGCTGGCGCGGCATCTGCATGAGCGGGGTCGACTGAATCTGGAAGAGGCGTTCGTCGATGCCACCTTCGCGAGCGCTAAAAAAGGGGCTTCGCTGTCGGTCCCACCCGTCGCGGCAAGGGGACGAAGATCATCGCTGTCGCCGCTGGTAACAGTCTTCCTCTCGCCGTATCTGTCGACAGCGCTTCGCTGGCCGAGTGCCACCTTGTTGAATACGTTCTGGCCGGAAGCTTCCTCGACAAACTCCCCGCACGGCTCATCGGCGACAAGGCCTACGACTCGGATCCGCTCGACCGCAGGCTCCAGGAGGAATACGGCATCGAGATGATCGCGCCCAACCGGCGCAACCGGAACAGGAGCCAGGACGGGCGTAGGCTGCGCCGATACCGAAAACGCTGGAAGGTGGAGCGGCTCTTCGCCTGGATGCACAGCTTCCGCCGACTCGTCACCCGATGGGAATATCACATCGAGAACTTCCTCGGCTTTGTCCACCTCGCCTGCCTTCACATGCTGCTCAGGCATTTATGAGACCAGTTCTAGCTAGGGAGAATGGACATGGCACACAAAGTATGGTTCATCACATTTTTGACAATCCGTCTCTCCACTCGAAGTTCTATGGAACGAAATCATACACCACTCGAACTTCTATGGGAAGGAATTTGCGAGAAAACTTATGCGGTCTTTGGTCAGCTGACTGTAACCGGGCGAGTTACTCATTGACCGTCGGTCACGCGCAGTTCTCTGGATCACTCCTCGCAAACGGGCTGGCGTCGATTGATCCGATGGCGTTGAGCTGTCACTTTTTCCGTGTGGTTGAACTTGGGTTGGGTGCGTCACGCTGGTATGGCAGTCAAGTCTAGGAGCAGGATTAAGATTACTCACACACGCGACATCGCATCCGCAGTAAAGTGCGGCAACTGCAGCTCTCAGCTCTCGACAGCAGGTTATCTCCGCCGATTGACTCGCTACGACTTTCTCGACGAGCGGTAAATCGCCAAACCAGTGCGCCGGGATAAACCGGCATGAAGCAGGGAATGCAAGAGTCCTACGAGAAAGGAGTAGCGAACCACTCGGCCCCGAGTTTTGCGCTGTGCACTGCGAGGTGTACGGCGAAGCGTAAACAGGGGTACAGGCGGGCTGGGTATTGAGCTCCGAAAAGATGCAATCAGGGCGCTGACGCTTTTGATTTGGTGGAAGGCAACATGGCGAGGGCGATAACGCGAGTCCTTTGCCAGCCCTGCGTAGCCGAAGACCCCAGACACGTCTGGAAGCTTCATGTACGAGAACCGGGAGACCTCGGATGTTTCTGCGAGCAGCAACAGCAGGACGGCGGGTGAAGGCTTAGGCCGCAACGCCCGCGTGTACGCACCCGAGGAGTCGGACAGTGGCATAGTACCGATGAGTCATTCGAACAAAGTCGAGCATTCGATGGCGAAGAGTGAGGAGGGAAGGCCGCTGATCAAGGAGAACACCGTTCAACCACACACGCACACGACACAGAGCGGGGCAAGCGCGTCACAGGGTTTGGCAGGTGTGCGGAAAGCAGCAAGGGAACATAAGGAGATGAAGTTCACCGCTCTGCTTCACCACGTTACTGTCGATCTGCTGCGGCACAGCTTTTAGTGCGCGCCGGTCCGCAGTTTTCCAACACGCAGACTCCTCCCCACGGCTTGTCGGGCTTGCGGCCAGCAGGATCGGGGAGAAGCGACAGCAGCCGCATCCCGAACGACAGGCGCTTCAACTTCGCCGCGGTATGTAACAGAGAACGCGTCTCGACCGACTGCCAGCCGTATGGGACAAAGAATTCCGGCCCTTCCCGAGGCGCGAATTTCAGCGGCGAACCGGCATCAACCAGCGGGTCACCAATGGTCTTCTGGAGCATCTTGAGAAGCGCAGGTGACGTAAGGTCGGTGACCCAACATCGGAAGCTGGAGCGGGCCGCCAGATCGCGGGCCAGCTCAGCAGCCCCGTCGGCTTCAAAGTAAATGATGAGCCCTTCGCTCACCACCAGCACGCGCTTCGCTTCGTCCCCGAGCCGCTGAAACAATGCTCGGCGCCCTGCAATATCTTTCAAATCCAGCGGCACGCGCTCGAGAATGCAGAGCGGACGATCAGCGGCGAGAACTTCCTGCTTGTAGGTCAGCATATCCGGCAGGTCGATCTCGATCCACCGAAGCGAAGAGGAAAGCTGCATCCGGTACGGCCGGGAATCGAGCCCGGCAGCCAGGTTAATGACCATGTCCGCGCCTTGCTGCACTTCGCGTTCAATGAATTGATCGACCAGCCAGGTACGCGCTGTGTAAGACCATGAATGCCGCTGGGCGAATGGCATCCCGGCGGCGATTTGCATGCCCCGATCTCCGGCCAACTTGCGCGCATAGGGGTCGCGGAAGACGGCGTCGGCGCGCTCGCTCTCCTGCGCGCGGTACACCGCTACCCACAGGGCGGTATCCGAAATATTGCGAATTGGGTTTGCCAAGTTCACGGCAGCAGAATCATACCTGTTTGCAGTTGCGGAATGCAGCGGCTTTATGCTCCAACTCCGCACCATATGAACATGTTTCACGAAATCAGAGCAACGCGCTCATCAAGCCGCAGTCACCCGGGAAGATGGCATGATTGACGCCCATGGTCGCTTTTCGGTCGTCACTTCACGTCGTTAGGTTGTAGATCAATCCGTGCGGATCGCGAATGTAGCGGCGCGGAAAATCGGGCTCGTCCTTGACCACAGCGCAGCCCTGAGCCACCAACCGTTCGGTAACTTGATCGACATTCGCTACCGTTACTTCAAGCACCGGCCCTGATGGCGGGCCCTCCTCGATGTAGAGGTTGATGTACGGGCCACTCAATTCAATCATTGGCTTCTCGCTTGTTACCGTGAAGCCGAGGTATTCAACGTAAAACGCAGCCGCCTTTTTCGGATCTGGAGCCTGGATGAGAATGTCTTTACCGAAAGTATTGGCCATCCGTGTTTCCTCCGCTAGATCGGAAATCTCCAATAGGGGTTCCGGCAAACAGGATATCGTCTCCCGAAGGCCCTTTGGTTCCGTCCTCGTAAAACACCCCGTGCGCGGCCTTCTCCCGTCTCAAATAGGTAATGGCGCCCGATGGCAAAACCGATGGAGCCAGTTAAGCGGTGTTCGGCTACACTACCGTCATTCCACCATCTACGGTCAATGCCTGGCCCACCACGTAGCTTGCCGCAGGGCTGCAAAGCCAAAGCACGGCTGCGGCAATCTCTCCGGTCTCCCAGCACGCTGGATGGGTACTCTATTTGCGATATCCTGCCCTTTCGTCCCCGCTCACAACATCGCGAGCAATCTGGGTATCGATCAGTCCGGGATTGACGGCGTTCACGTAAATGCCTTTCTTGATGTATTCAGGGGTGGCGGTTCGCGTCAGACCCACAACGCCATGCTTCGAGGCGATGTAAGATCCGATGCCCGGATTACCCGTCAGAGCACCGACCGAGGCATTATTGACGATTTCACCGCTGCCTCGCCGATCCATGTGGCGCAATTCGTATTTCATCGAGCTCCAAACCCCGCGCAGGTTGATGTTGATGAGCCGAGTGGTAGATGTCCTGATGGATCGTTCCCGAGTGATTCGGGAGGGTGAAGGAAAACGCCGTCTAATCTTTTCACGTATCTTCAGCGTACGGCGTATATCAGGACTAATCCTTGCTACTCTTGCGCAACTAACGCTAAATGAGCAGCTTACACCGGAGACCAAGTGACGTTTGGAGATACAGTCGACCATGTTATCGAAGTCACTGAATCACTGAATTGTGGCTCGGCTCGGGCGCGTTAGCGTGCGATGCTACGGCACAAGGGCGAAAACCTGGCCGAGATTCGCGCTCCCTAGAGAGGTGGTCGTGCCGTACAGCAAGCCGTTATGGTACACCACTCGGGATTCATTGGTGCCTCCTGCATTCGCGCACGGCCAGTTGTACAGAACCGTTTCGGTCCACTCCCCGGCACCCGAGGACGGAGATACCTTGAAGACTTCGCCGCAGTTTCTCGAACCGCCAGAATCGGTCGTACCTATGAGGGAACGGGTCTGCCGCTGCCAGTACGGTTTCGGTCCACGACCCGCACCCTCCGGACGGGGGCGTCAACTGGAACACGATGCCTGTGGAGCCGGAGGCCCCGCGGACAACGGTACAAAGGTCCGTCCGACTTTGGTCACGTAGTATGTACAACTTTGGTCACGTAGCATGCTACAACGCTTGTTGATACGTTTCAGGCTGTTTTCCGAAGGCCGGTCTCACCATGGCTACTCAAAATCTCATTACTGCTAATCCCGCCTTGTCAGCCCTTTCACAATTAAAGGCAAATCCTAGTGACTTCCTGCATTTCAACATCATTATGATGGGCGGCCCTCCCACCTCCGGTGAACATCATTTCTACTTTGGCAAGCATGGTCGTGATCCGGGACCTCAGCCGAACGGGGTTCAAGCGTGCTTCAAGCTCAATCATATAGACTCCGGCTTCATCGACCCTGTGCAAATAACCTGCAAAAATGTGCGCATGATACCGGCCACAGAGAAGTTCGACGTTGCGGATATCGAGGCCTATAGCCTGGGCGGAATGGGCGCCGATATCCTTGTGACAGGACAGCTAAGTGGGTGCGCCTTCTGTGTGCTCAAACTCGGAGCCAATGTTGTGGTCGCCCACATTCAGCCTGGCGGCACAAGAGGAACGGGTGCAAATCTGCAGACTCTCCTGCAGAAATCGGGTCGGTTCCACGGATTCAAGAATTGGCAGCTGACATATGTGTATGGCGCGGCAATCAACTATGCTGCCCGCGCCTACGCCGTCGGGATCAGACAGAACGGGGAATGGCGGATTTTTGGCCAGGCAGTAAGTGGATCCGAAGTGGATGCACAGGTCGTAAGTGTTAAACGGATCATCTGATCTTCTCGGAACAAGTTACTCTTCCTGTAGCGTCACATGAACTTTTTTCATTTCCATGATTTCGCTGATCACGATCGCGTGCGTCCCGTTGCGCTCAAACGCGATTCCGGTCATTCGCACATATTTGCCCACGAAGGGTATCTCAGCTTTTCCTCTGACTGAAGTCCGGCATCTTGTCAGAGATAAGATTGATACAGGTCGCCATCCTTGGTCAGAATCGCGATAGGGGAACCGGCCCTCACGCATGCCCGCGCGCACTTCAGACCCAAGCTGGTGGCGTTTCCATCGAGGTTCTGAATTGGACATGCGATATCTCGCACCAAGCCGTCAATCATGACTGTTGACCTAATCACGCGAGCACCTTCCAGAAACTGGATGAGCGATTTGGCCTGTTAACCGGCCAATCCAGATCACAGTCCCGACAGATTGGGAAATATTTGCTGACACATCGGCACTGATCCGCTCGGTACCTCCAATGCGGCACAGGCGGAGCCAGGCGCATTGCCCCGGAGCCCGTAGAATCGACGAGGTCGGAGTGGTGCCCAGTCCGTCTCCCAGCGTCTACGCGTTTTACCGAGGCACCATGTAGGTCCCGCTTAAGGTTGCGTTCCCCAGCGGGCATTATGCGTCGGCATCGGCCGCCTTCAGAGCTTGGGGCGCCACGACAAACGTGATTGCCGCAAACGCGAGAATTACGAGACGTTTCGTGATGATTGAAATACCTCCAGTGGAGAGAGATTTTGGAAGTGACAAAACGCCGGCGCTAGAATCAGCGCCTGTAGCCGGCTTCCGGCTCTCCTCTGCGTAATCTAGCCTCCGGGCAGTCATGGAAGTCCTCTTGGCCGGCGCACCAGAGCTCTACGAATTCGGTCCCTTCCACCTCGATCTCGCCGAGCGCAGGTTGATGCGCGGCGACGAAAATTGAACTCACACCGAAGGCATTCGACACTCTGGGGCTCCTGGTCCGAAACAGCGGACATCTGCTGGAAAAAGAGAGATTCGTTTCGATGCTCTGGCCCGACAGTTTCGTTGAGGAGGCCAGCCTGTCCAACAACATCTTTCTTTTGCGACGGGCCCTGGGGGAAGACCCCGTGTTCATTGAAACAGTTCCCCGACGAGGTTACCGCTTCGTGGGGGCCGTGCGACAGCTGCCACCGACAATAACGCGTCCAGCAGAACCGCTCGACCGTTTAGAGCCGGGGAACGAAGTGTCCACGAAGACCAAACCGCTGAAAAGCAGCCAGTTTATTTCTACGAACTAACTCGTCTTAACATAGACAGTCCCACCGCTGACGATCTTGTTGAAGTTGTTGAGGCCGATAATGTTCAGGCGAGCACCCTCCTCGACACTAGAAGGCGGATTCCCAATGACGCAAAACACCCACAGAACCCCGGCGAACTGCTGGCCGGAGGTTGAGTCTGTGAGCACGATGCGCAGAATCACCTTACCACCACAAAGATTCGGCGGAAGTGGAGTACCGAAAAGAATCCCACAACCGTAGGGCTGAAAATCGAGCAGTTGAGTGGCAACCCAAGTACCGCTGCCGCTGCTTTGGCTGGTGAATGTGCCTGTAGCACTGACAGTTTTCGGGTTAACCGAGTACACGCCGCTTCCTGTGATGCTGACCATTTCCCCATTTGCAGCCTGGGAAATCTGCGGCATGTCCATATGCAATTGGTAGGTCTCTGTCTGGCTGTTGGCAAAAGCGGACCGCTGTGTGCCAGCGCCGAAGAGCAAACAGACGACAACGGATGCGATTCTCAATGCACGGCTCATGGTGCACCTCCCTCATCGGAATTTCCGAACCTAGCCCACGGTGAACGACGTTGCGCCTCCAGGGGGTTGTTGCGCTCCGATGATTTGGAAACCGCTCTTCGGAGAGGCGATTCGGTACGTATTCTTACTCAACGCCTATCGCGGCGCATTGAAAACGTCGCTCAAGCCCAACCATTCGGCTGGTTGAGCTTGACACCCACATCAACGACGAAACATTTGCGCTTGTCGCCGCTGATCTTCTGATGGAATCACTCGTCGCCTCAGTGGAAACGAGGACGGCGCGTTCACCGAGGTGAGACGATTTGCTTAGTCTTGCTTTTCGGGAATGGCGACGAAAACGGTGTCTCCATTAATAAATCCCTTCCAATAGTCCACATACTCCTTCAACGCACTAAACCCCTCGGGTACCGAAGGCGGCGTCGTAGGACCAAAGAAGTTGAGGCTGCAGCTTACTACCAGTACGCCCTTGCTCCCATCGTCGTACGTGATGCGCAGGAAAGCCAATCCCGCATTAAAGGTGGGATGACCTGGTGCCGAACCTGGCGCCAGATTGAATTTCACGAGTTCCGTGACTCTAAAGTGTCCGCTGCCGGTGGCAGCGCCGCTTGCGTCGAATGTGGCCCAGGTTCCCCCGCCTGTCACTTGTTCAGCCTCACCGACTACAAAAGTACCCGTACCCTCGATGAACATCGTCGAGCCATCAGTTGCCATCGCCGACTGCGGCGGGGTATCGGAGAAAACGATCCATTGGAATGCCTTGTCCTCCTCGCCCATTGCCGTGGAAACAAAAACCATGGGCAGCAGACAAATGACGGTCGCGAGAAAGCGTCGAAACCCGATGAGCATGGCAATTCCCTCCTTCTCTTCCTGGGATCACTCTTGTGATGAAGTCTTGAAAATCAGTAGTGAGTTAGCCGCACCACCGTACGGTACAAGCGCGCTACTTCTGACCATCGATCTGGAATGCGCCCTGGACAAGAATCTCGTGGAAGGGAAGGGTCGGCAAGCTGTTAACTGTTAGCTCGGCGGCAGACCCCGGCCCACCCTTGTGTACTACGAATGTGAAAGGAACATTTGTGCCTACACCTAGGCCGGTGATATCCGCTGTCCCCGTGAGGGTTGCGGTGTCGTCGTGTACGCTGGCACCGGTCACCTTACCGACCACGTACATTGCGTTCACGGTGAATTGACCGCTCCCCGGCCCGCTAGCTTGGTCGGGGGCAAGCGCCAAACACTCGAATTCTCCGGTGACCCCTCCGCCGGAACGTTCGGCGTGAAAGGCTATCGTGGTGATGACCGGAACGAAGTTCGGGGATCCCGTCCCGCCGTGAATGATAGTCGTGCCAGCTCCTCGCGCGATTTGGCCGTTGCCATTGTCTGAAGCCTGACCGAAGACCGTCTGGGTCAATAGCATCATCATCAGCGTCATAATTAATGCAAAGCTAGCGAGGACCAGGAGGCGAACCGTTACGGTCCGTAAACATCTTTCAAGCATGGGAATCCTCCTTCTTGTATCTGGTCGGGGCAGGACGGCCGCCTCGCACCGGTGGAGTTCGCACCGAACGGGCTGGACTTCCTTGGTGCCGGGAGCGGGAGACTTACCGTTCAATCGTTTCCTTTAGCGGCCATGTGGAAACGAAGGTAGCGGTTTGCTGTTGCCAGAACGAGGATCTTTCACCCGTTGTTAGCCGAGAGCCTCATGAGCGAGGACGAGGAGAACGGCACAAGAATTCTGTGCCAGAGGAATTGGCGTGTCAAGTTAATTCTGAAGAAAATCAGCATTGACACATGCTCGGGGCGAGGTTACTCTCTGCGGAGTCGTTGAAGCCGCCAAACATAACCTCCTCCAGATATCCCGACCTTGGGCAAATCTAAGTAGCTAAATCGATTTGTGATATGCCGTGTCGCTGCAAGATCGAAACATTGACACGTCGAAAAACGCATCTGTTGCCATCAATCATCACAGATAACGACGAAGGAGGTGCACCAATGTTCCAACCAATCGCAGGCTACACCGATTCGAACAAGGCACTGAAGCACCACTGGGTCAGAGGTTCGCGGCGTGATTGGTGTGCGCCACTTACCCTTCTTACCGCGCTGACCTTGTTGATTATTGGTAGCGTTCAGGTCATGGCACAAAGCACGCCTACGATAGTGGTTCAGTGGAACAACGCAGCATTACAAGGTGTGCGCGATTCAAAGTTGGGGCCGCCGATGGTGGCGCGCGCCCTTGCAATTGTGCATACCTGCATCTTTGATGCTTGGTCAGCTTACGACAAAAAGGCAGTTGGCACGCAGCTCGGAGCCAGGCTTCGACGGCCGAAATGGGAGCACACCGACGCTAACAAGAGTAAGGCGATCAGCTTTGCCGCGTATCGCGCAGCCGTTGATCTGTTTCCAGCAGATAAGGCAACGGTCTCTGATCCTTTAATGGCTGCGTTGGGATACGATCCGACTGACCAGTCTACGGACGTAACCACTCCAAGCGGAATCGGCAATGTAGCGTGTAAGGCGGTTTTGACCTTTCGTCACGACGATGGTTCAAATCAGTTGGGCAACCTAACCGCCAGCGGAGTCCCATATGCCGACTATACCCACTACGAGCCTGTGAATCCACCGAGCACGGTTCCGGTTAACCCCGCCACGGTGGCCGATGTAAATCGATGGCAGCCTCTGGAATACATTGACGGCACAGGTAAGCTCGTTACCCAGAGCTTTGTTGGGGCTCAATGGACGCAGGTTATTCCTTTTTCCATGAGATCGGCTGACGAATTCCGCTGTTTCATCGCCATGTTTGGTCCGGCGCGCTTCGGTTCTGCAGAATTTCTAGAGCAAGCACAGGAACTGATTACTCTAAGCGCGAACTTGACCGACCGGCAGAAGATGATTGCCGAATACTGGGCGAATGGTCCGCATACGGAACTGCCTCCCGGTCATTGGGACTTGTTCGCACAGTTCATATCAAACCGGGATGAACACAACATCGATCAGGACGTAAAAATGTTCTTCGCATTAACCAATGCGATATTCGACGCGGGCATTGCGGCTTGGGACACGAAGCGATCTTCCGACTCGGTGCGTCCTGCTACGGCCATTCCCTTTCTCTTTCAGGGGCAGCAGATCAAGGCTTGGGGTGGGCCGTACCAGGGCACGGTCACGGAGGATGGTTCGCAATGGATTCCGTATCAGCCGAGCAGCTTTCCTACTCCGCCGTTTCCGGAATACGTCTCTGGGCACAGCGCATTCAGCGCCGCCGGAGCAGAGGTGCTGAGGTGCTTTACCCGCAGTGACTATTTCGGGCATTCGGTGACTTTTCCCGCCGGTAGCTCAACCATTGAACCCGGAGCTACACCCGCAAAAGACATTACTCTCTTCTGGGAAACCTTTACTGATGCCGCCAATGAAGCCGGCATGTCTCGCCGCTATGGAGGAATTCATTTCGAACCGGGGGATTTGGTTGGACGCGCTACAGGACGCCTCGTTGCCATTCAGGCATGGAAGAAGGCAACGTCCTACATCAATGGAATCGAAGATCGCAAAGAGCAAGGCCAACAGTAGAATGTGAGCCCTCGAGGTCATCGCCCCGCAGACGAACTCGCTCCTGGCGAGTGTCGCATCGTAAATCCTCCAACGTGCTTGAAGCTAGATGGATACAGCGACGAAGCCAATGCGGACGGATGTGGGCCAACGTTGAGTGCGACGTTCACCATGTGGACGCCCTACCATCGATCGTCTGAAATCGGCGCGAAAGACCGCTCATGGAACAGACAGATTGGACTCGAGAGTTCTGGGATCGCGCTAAATCTCTAACTCACTCGTCTAGGCCAAAGATAAGTCCCCAAATGTCGGCAAGGGTCATGTTTTCCCGATGACCTGGCAATGCACAGGCGATCACCGGGTTTCGCTTTCTCTTCCTGATGACTACTTCATAACTGACGGATAGATCACTGACGGATAGATCACAATCCGCTCCGAGCCCGGTTTGTGCATGGCTCAAGTACGCTCGTCACAGAACATTGCATGCAGGCAGAACTTTTCGCTGGCGTCAACGTTTCAGTATTCAAGGAGATCCCCGCTTGCATCGAGCGATGTACGTCCCAGCTCTCTTTCTGCTGATATTCGCAGCTTCAGCCTCCGCGCAACCTGCAATCCCTCGCCCTGACGGGGGCAAGCTTACGCCTGCGCAGATCGATTCAACCGTGAACCGCCTGATCCAGGCCGCGCATGTCACCGGCGCTGGCGTAGCGCTCTTCCATCGCGGCCAGATCGTCTACCTCAAAGCCTACGGCCTGTGCGATACCGAAAAAGGCCGGCCGCTCACCCCGGACTCGGTAATGACCGCCGCATCGCTGAACAAGTCGGCCTTCGCGACGGTGGTTATGCGCCTGGTTCAGCGCGGGATTCTCGATCTGGACAAGCCCATTGAGGAGTACCTCGGAGAGCCGCTCGGCGACTTCGACGGCTACGCCGACCTCGAAGGCGACCCGCGCACCGCGAGACTCACGCTGCGTATTCTGCTCGACCACACCACCGGCTTCGCCAACTTCCGCGGCTTCGAAGACGATCACAAGCTGCATATTCACTACGGCCCGGGCACGCCCTACGGCTACTCCGGCGAAGGTATCAACCTCGCTCAGTTTGTCGTCGAGAAGGTAACCGGCAAATCGGCCACGGCGCTAATGCAGGAGGGGCTCTACACGCCGCTCAAGATGACACGATCGAGCATGGTATGGGAGCCGCGCTTCGAGAGCGATTTCGCCAACGGCTACGACGAGTAGGGCCGCTCGCTCGGCCCCGAGCGCCGCAAAAGCTCCTCAGCCGCCGGCTCAATGCAGACCACCCCGCGCGACTACGCGCTATTCCTGAGCGCCCTGATGCGTGGCGAAGTGCTCAGCGCGCCCACGCGCGACAAAATGCTCAGCCCGCAGATCCGCATCCACTCCGCGCATCAGTTCCCTTCGCTGAACACTGATACGACTACGGCCTACGACCCCATCGAGCTGAGCTATGGCATCGGATGGTGACTCTACAAATCGCCATACGGTCCAGCGTTCTTCAAGGAGGGACACGACGAAGGATGGCGCAACCTCGCGCTCGGTTTCCGCAACGGCGACGGCATCCTGGTGATGACCAACAGCTCCAACGGAGAAGGCATCTTCAAGCCGCTGGTCGAGGCGCTGCTTGGCGAAACCGCCTTCCCCTTCGACTGGGAGGGCTACACGCCCTACGACAAGCTGCCTCCTCTGTCGAAGCTCAAAGAGCGCAAGCCGGTCACGCTCGCTGCCGAGCAGTTAAACCGCTTGACCGGTCGCTACGCGCTCAGCGCAGACATAGTGCTGACAGTCACCGTCGAAAACGGCCACATCTATATCCGCGAGGACGACGAGGATAAGCAAGAGTATCTCGCCGAGGGCCCAAACGATTTTTACTCAGCAACCTCGACCGACGAATGCAGCTTCAAACCCGACACGGGTGTGGCACAGGTGCTCGTACTGCATCTCGATAACGGCCAGAATCCAGAGCTGAAGCGTGCGCCGTAAGAAGCGTGATGCAGCTCGAGCAAGGTCCACCGCGGGTTCAGATTAATTCGCTGCCTCCCGACACCCTACTCGGCTTCGTTGAAGGTGTATTCGTGCTGGGCGTCGCGCAGGGTCAGGATGTGCTTGCCGTCGCGCTCGCCGACCACGAATTCGAAGCCGTCGTTAGTGGGGTCGATAGTGATAAACGAGATCGTGGCGTCGTCATTCTTCCTCGATGCAACCGCGCTCTTCCATTCACCGAAGTCAAAAATGGTAGCGCTGTCGCTGGTCATCACATTGAGCTGACCGAGCTGCGCGTTGGTGTAGTGATGGGCGAGACTCTTGACGATGGTGGCATCGGCCGGAACGACGAGCCGTTCACGCGTCTTGGCGACGTCGGCCTTGTAATTGGCGGCGGCCGACGCAACATTGCCCGCGGCTTCCGGCTTGCCGTCAAAGAGAACCTCCAGGAGACGTCGTCCCAGCGGCCCCAATAGGATGCCCCCGGTGTCGGAGTTTGTGAGGATCACCAAGCCATCGCCGGAGTCTGGTAGGAACCAGAAGTTGCTTTTGAAGCCGCCCATGCTGCCGCCGTGGCTTACGACCGGAATGCCGTATTTGTGATCAACTTCCAGTCCCATACCGTACCAGGTGTCTTCGCCGGTCATGATCTGGGATTTCCTGCGCATCAGGAGGTTGTCCTGCGACACAAGCTGATTGCCGTTGGGCAGCTTGCCGAGGCTCAATTCGTTCTGGACGTAGCGGGCCAAGTCGTGAGCTGACGTCCACTCGCCGCCGGCCGGTCGAGCCGTATAGATGGAGTAGTTGAGTGCCATGCTGGCGACCCCGGGTTTGCCGTCCACATCGTCGCCATGCGGGGTGGCATGATTGCCGGCCAGGGCATGCGCATAGTCGAATGTGGTGGAATTCATGCCGAGGGGATTGAAAATCTTCTCCTGCATGGCCTTGTCATAAGCGGCGCCGAGGTCCATGTCTGGATAGGCAATGTGCGCCGCGACGTAGCCTGCCGCGGCCGCCATGAGATTGCTGTACTGGAAGACTTCGCCGAATTTGCTGGTGGGTTGCATCCTGCCGAGCAATGTGAAGACGGTGTCAGGGTTGTTGTTCTTGAAGTTAAACAGCCATTCGAGGTCCTGGCGCGGCATACCGGTGCAGGCGCAGATAAGGTGCTTGACTAGGACTTGTCTGGTGGTTTCCTCATTGCCCAGCTTGAACTTCGGGTAGACCTCGATGACCGGCTGATCCCAACGCAACTTCTTCTCGTCGACTAGCTCGGAAAGCAGGAGCGTGGTCTGGCCCTTGGTGTTGGAGGCTGCCATGAAGAGGGTGTCCTGGTCGACGAGATCGGGTTTGCCGAGTTCCTTGACGCCGAGACCGCCCTCGTAGACCACTTTGCCGCCGTCAATGAGCGCGAGCGAGACGCCGGGAATGCCGAGTTGCTTCATGGATGTTTGAACGAAGGTCTTGAGTTGCTCGATGCGGGCAGGGTCCAGGGGATGCGGTTTGAGGCCGGCGAAGGATTCGCGGGTGTAGTTTTTGGGCCGCAGACTTTCGAAGACGAGGCCGATTGGGGCGCCGCGCTTGTCTACCGTGGGTTCGGTTCCGTCGAGGATCAAGACGGTCCAGGCGTTCCCTGCCCGCTGAGCGAAGGCGAACACGACCGCGCGCTCATTGGGAGAGGTCTCGTAATCGAACGCCTGGCGCTCATCCCACCCTTCCCGTGCGGGCCGCTGGGTTACGAGCTTGATGGGCCGCTTCGCGTCGGGTTTATAGGCGCCCCACGCAGCGGCGACCGCGGCCTTGGCATCGGCGGCCTGAGTGTCGAAGATGGCGATGTGGGTGTCGGTCTCAGGCGGGGTCAGCAACACGAGGTTCTTTCCGCTCGTGATCGCCCAGCCAGCGGGAACGGTGAATTTGGCCCCGCCCGGCGTCAGACGTTGTGTGTCGGCCGCTAACCGCTCCGGCGCGGATTCTCCAGCCGGCGATTGGTCCGTTGATTTTGAGCCGGACTTGGCGGTGGCGCTCGACAGACAGAAGGTGAGGAGTGCTATGGCTGCCACGGATGGGTGGGTCCGCATGTCAGGTGACCTCCGCTGGGGGAACGGGGAAACTCGCAGCGAGTGTACGAAAGAAGAGGTCGGTTGTAAATGTCAAAGTCGTCAGATCTCTCGACCCTGCTCACAATGACAGGATTTATTCGGTGGGAGTGTAACCTCTCCACCCTTTCCACCTAGAAGGACGAAGATAATGAGAGAGATGAACGCTATGCATGGATGGAGAGGGAGATCGACTGCACAAAGCACCCTCATTGGAGTATTCGATCCGATAAACCGCACGCAACAGGCTGGCATTCCACCACTTTCGGTACAATCCTCAGAGCAGGCAGTCCGATGACTTCTGCAGCCTCAGCGATTGCTCCAAGGGTAATTTCGAACGCGACCCTCAAGAACACCCGCTTGGTGTCTCTCGATGTTCTTCGCGGTCTGGCGGTAGCGGGCATGATCCTGGTCACCGACCCTGGAACCTACAACGCCGTGTACAGGCCATTGCTGCATGCACAGTGGAACGGGCCGACACCGACGGATATGATCTTCCCGGCGTTTCTCTTCGCAGTTGGGGTAGCTATAACGCTTTCCTTTGCATCGAGAATAGAGCGGGGGAATGACCGTTTGAGCCTTGCCCGGCACGTGGTCCTCCGCAGCCTTGTCATCTTCTTTCTAGGGGTGGCTCTCAACGGATTTCCTGATTACGACCTCCACACACTTCGTATCCCTGGAGTACTACAGAGAATTGCCTTATGCTACCTCTTCGGCGCTTCTCTCTATCTCGGTATCGGCACTTCGGCCAGCAGGACGGTCGCGAACGGGAGGGGAAGGCGAATCGCGATTCTCGCCGGTACCGCTGCCTTCCTTCTCATCTTCTATTGGGCTTTGATAAAGATGGTTCCCGTGCCGGGATTTGGTCCGGGCCGCCTCGATTCGATCGGAAATCTCGGTGCGTACATTGATCGATCTTTGCTGGGAACGCGTCACATGTGGCTCTGGGGCTTGACGCCTGGCTACGGCGTGACCTTCGACCCGGAAGGTCTACTTTCCACGCTGCCGGCGATTGCGTCGCTCTTGATCGGAATCATCGCGGGTGAATGGCTGAGAGCAGACTACTCAAACAAAAGAAAACTCGTCCTTTTGGTCGGCACAGGATTTGTCTTGGTTCTCGCCGGGTGGCTGCTGAGTCCGCTCCTTCCACTCAACAAGAAGATCTGGACCAGCACATTCGCAATGTTCAGCAGTGGAGTAAGTATGCTCTTGTGCGCTGCCCTCTATTTTATTGTGGACATCAAGCGATGGAGAGGGTGGACGCCTCCGGCCCTCGTATTCGGCACCAACGCGGTCTTCGCCTTTGCACTCTCAAACATCGTCACGACTCTTACCGATCGCATCCATGTCTCTCAGCTGGGCGGATCGGATCTCACGCTCCACGAGTGGGGCTACCGAGCCGGCTTTGCAACATGGCTTCGGCCAGTCCATGCGTCGCTCGCGTATGCGCTGCTGATTGTTCTCCTTAATATGACGCTTGTGTACCCCCTCTATCGCAATCGCATATTTCTTCGCGTCTAAACACGGTGGGGTTGTGGAGATTCGGCTTTACAAATACCCATTTCTGCAGGAATTCCCGTCACTCTCTTCCCGGTCCCAGGAGACGAGGGACCTAACCATCGGAATCAGTTGTCGATTCGCAAGGTATGCACATGAACTACGCCCACATTGCCTTTGCCTCCCTTGTGGCCATGGTCGCCTACTTCGTCTATGGCTTCGTCATGTTCGCCGCATGGCCATCCATGAAAACCGAATTCATGAAGTACCCCAACGTCTATCGTCCAAAGGACGAGATGATGAAGGTGATGCCCTACGGCATGATCGCCATCCTCATCGGCATCGTAGTCGTTGCCGTTCTCCACGCAAAAATCTATCCCGCTGGCGGCGGCATCGTATCCGGCGCCTCTCTTGGCGCACTCATCGGCATATTCACGGTCTGCATCTTCGTCATCCACAACTACGTGAACCTCAACATCGGCCTCAAGCTCACCCTTTATCAGAGCATCGCCTACTTCATTCAGTGGGTCATCGTCGGCGCGGCAATCGGCCTCATCTACAAACCATCCTGACGCCGAGGCTCCATTGGCATCGCGCCACTATCATCAAAGCGCGATGCAACCCGAGACCAATGGTCCGCTCTGCGTCTTGGTCTCAAAATCCCAGAAGCTGCGGGTACGAGCGACGTTTTTGCAAGGAAGGCTCGAATCTGGGCGGCCAATGGTCATTCCCAGATAGGATTGAAGTCGCCTGCCCTCAAGTGAGGTCAGTTGGCGCAAAATCGCCTGGGCGTATTTCCAGGGCGGCCAGCGGTGGAAATACAGGTTGGGCTGATATCAACAATTGACCTTCATTCCGAATCCTGGACCATCGATTCCGCACAATCCCTGATATGACGAAATGATCTGGCTCGATCATCAATCGAAATGAGCCCAGGATCTCTGGCTGCCAACCTGGGCCTCGTTTCTCAAATGCGGGCCTTGACACGTCAATTGATTCGTGTTACCTATGCATAGATAAACAAGGTATTGAGAAATGGTGACGAAACCCAAAGGCGAACTGCTCCCCGGTACGCTCGAAATGCTGATTCTCGCAACTCTGCGTCGCGAGCCACTGCACGGTTATGCCATCGCGCGATGCATCCATCAGGAGTCGGGAAACCTTCTCCGCGCTGAGGAGGGATCCCTGTATCCGGCATTGCAACGTCTTCTCATCGAAGGATGGGTATCGGCGGAATGGGGTTTATCGTCGCGCAACCGCAAAGTGCGCATTTATACCTTGACTCCGGCAGGACGTAGACAACTCAGCCGGCAAATGGCTTTCATGGGGCGCCAGATCGATGGCCTCAGCCGAGTCATGAGGTTTTCTGAATCATGAAGCGCGTCTTGAGATACTTGCGAGCGAAGCGGTTTGAGCGTGATCTCAGGGCCGAGATCCAGGCTCATCTTGAAGAGAGGATAGACGAGTTCATCGAAGGGGGGATGACACCCGAAGCGGCACGCCCCAGCGCGCTACGGCAATTCGGGAACCGAACCAGGGTGGCGGAATATAGCCGTGAACAGTGGGCCTTTGTGCCCTTAGACGAGTTCGTCCAGGATCTTCGATTTGCTGGTCGGATTCTCGCCAGGAACCCTCTATTCACCACGGTGTCCGTCTTATCTCTCGCTGTGGGCATCGGAGCAAACACGATCTTGTTCGGTGCCGTAGATCAGGTTCTTCTTCACGCATTGCCTTACAGGCAGCCCGACCGCCTCTTCGCGGTAACGAGCCGGTCGGCAAATCACGGAACCGAACCTATGCAGGTCTCAGCCGCCGATTTCTACGATTGGCGCGCTCAGTCTCATTCATTTGAATCGCTTTCAGGCTATTCGAGCTGGCCGATGAACTTGACCAACGTGGACGAACCGCGCCGGCTTGAATCGGAACTTGTCTCCGCGAGTTTGTTCTCGACCCTTGGGGTCAATGCAGAAATGGGCCGGACGTTTCAGCCTGACGAAGACCAGGAGAAGAGTCCATTCGTCGTGGTCATCAGTCATCGCTTATGGCAGGAGTTTGGCGCGTCGCCGCAAATCATCGGTCACGCCTTGACGCTCAACGGCTCCCCGGCAACCATAGTTGGGGTTATGCCAGCCAATTTTACTTTCCCATCGCCGGATGTTGATGCTTGGACACCGCTTTCGCTCAGCACCAAGAATCGGTCCAATCGTGAAGGCCGGTGGCTTTCCGTCGTGGGCAGGCTAAACCCCGGCGCGAACGAGCGCTCCGCCGCCGCCGAAATGGAAATCATGACGCAGCGATTGGCGGTCTCGTACCCAGCTTCCAATGCCGGCTGGAGTGCGTCGCTGTTGCCCTTGACGGATCAGCTGATCGGCAAGACGCGACCCATTCTCCTCATTATTCAGGCGGCTGCACTTCTTCTGCTGCTCGTAACTTGCGTAAATCTTGCAAACCTCCTCCTCGCCAGGGGAACCTCCCGTGTGCAAGAGATCGCCGTCCGCGCCGCACTAGGGGCGAGCCGGGCTCGAGTACTCCGGCAACTGCTCGTAGAGAGCCTTGTGCTGGCGGCCCTCGGAGGAAGTCTGGGTCTCGCTCTGGCGATCCCCGGGATCGAACTTGCCAGGAAACTCGGGAACGGACTCATTCCGCGAATCAGCGAAATTCACATTGATGCCTCAGTTGCTGCATTCGCTGTAGCTGTAACACTGGCGACCGCGCTCATCTTTGGATTAGCTCCGGCGGTCTATGCCTCGCGAGCCGATCTCATAAGCCGGATTGGTTCGGGAAGTCGCGGAACCGCGGGCCATGTAGAACGTAAGCGCGGCGTGCTCATAATCGTCGAAGTCGGCCTCGCCTCGGTTCTGCTGGTCGGGGCTGGGCTTCTAGGAGAAAGCATGGTCCGTTTGTTGTCAACCCCCACTGGATTGCGCCCCGACCACCTCCTCACGCTTCGGCTAACACTGTCTCCATCTCAATATCCGACGAATCCGGAACAGATCCGGTTCTTCGACGAGGTGCTCACAAGCGTCAGAAGCCTCCCTGGAGTTCTTGCTGCAGGAGAAATCAGCGATACGCCTCTTAAGGCCAACAACCCGACATTAGAGATGGTCGTGGAAGGTTCAAAACGCCAGCCCACGGATCCACCGGTGCAAGCGGGCTTCCGGGTGATCAGCGCGGGGTATCTTGGGACGGCCGGAATCCCAATCCTGAAAGGCCGAGACTTCACAGCCGACGATCGTGCAGATGCGCTGCCGGTAGCCATGGTTAACCAGGCAATGGCACACCGTTACTGGCCCGGCCTGGATCCGGTCGGACGACGCGTGCGCGTCAAGGAAGAGGGGCAGTGGATGACCATTGCCGGTCTTGTCCCCGACGTGAAGCATATGGGGCTAAAAGAGAGCGAAGGGCCGGTCGTCTATGTTCCATACGCGCAGAAGCGACAAGACTGGCTCGCATGGACCACTCTGGTGTTGCGCACCACGGGGGAGCCCCTAAGTTTCGCCCCGGCAGTGCGCAGAGCGATTCGGGAGATCGACAAAACGCAACCGGTGGGAGAAGTCGGCACGTTGGAAGACGTAATTACCTGCTCCACCGCCGTTCCTCGCTTTGCCACTCTCGTCATCGGGGTACTTTCCGGTTTCGCGCTTCTAATTGCGGTTGTGGGCATTTACGGATTGCTGACGTATGCAATTGCCAAGCGCTTTCCTGAACTCGCTCTTCGATTGGCGCTCGGCGCTTCATCAATGCAAGTTTCATGGCTGATGCTGCGGCACGCGATGCACCGCGTCGTCGCGGGCGTCGCCATCGGTCTATTCTGCGCGTGGTGGCTATCCCAGTTCCTTCAGAGTTTGCTATTCGACGTGCATCCCCACGACCCAGTTGTTTTTACCTCCGTTGCTGGGGTTCTTCTGATGGCTTCGCTCGGCGCGGTGCTCGCTCCTATACGACGTGTGTTCCGGATCGACCCTGCAACGGCTCTGCGCACCGATTGAGCCGTCCATTGTCTTTAATTGACTGCAATGGTCTCCACGTAGAAGTGAAGAGTACTGAAATCCGTTCATTTCTCCGTCCTTTTTTCACGTTTCTTACGCGCACTTGCGAACGATGGAATCTGCTTCGAAGGCGTGGAGCATACGGGATCAGAACAGCGGCGATAGGCGTCAGTAACCGGCGAGGACCTGAATCCCTCAATTGTCGCCAAATCCCTGGGCGTATTTCCGGGGTGGCCAGCGGTGGAAATGCAGGTTGGCCAGTTGTCGGCAGCTGCCGATCGTGCCTAGGCGGATCGGCGGACACTTGCCGACTCGTAGGTACCGATGCACTTCGTAGCCCACGGCAATTGCTCATACGCCGATCAGTTTGCTTACCTTTTCGCCGAGGGCGGGGCCAAAGATCACGCCTGCGGTGCAGAGGATGATTCCGGCGGGTACAGTCAGAAGGACGAACGGAGTGGCTCCACCAGCTATGAGACCAATCTTCGCGCCGGTGGCTACGGCCAACGTCATAAGAGATTTCGACCGTAAGGGAGACTCTTCGAAAGGCACCACTTCGGAAAAGGCTACGTACTCCGCGAAGCCGATGCTGTTGGGATCGACGAATACATACCCCACTGGCGGTGGCGTGTCGGCCCACGAAAACGGGTTCGACGGCACTGGGGGCGATAGCAGCGAAGCAAGTGCGGCTGGCAGGTAAGAAGGCGCGATGGTGCGGAGAAAGTTCGCGTTTGGATCAATGAGATCCTTAAGAACGCTCAATTCGGGGACAAACCGATTCGCCATGCTGCGCGTCGGTATGAAAACAAAAGAGAGCTGCTGGGGCTGATGTCGATCGTATAAAGTCGTCGCAAATAGCTGGTCGGGCGGTTCCAGATTCATAAAAGAAAATCTCCTTTCGGCACGGTGTTCCCAGAGGAGCTTCGCGGCTGGCGGATGTATCCGCAGACCCGAGCCATCCGTTTCTGAGAGATTACTCCTGCTAAACGCCATGGGTCCCGGAGCATTTCTGGAATGATGCAAAATCGCCTGGGCGTATTTCCAGGGCTGCCGGCGGTGGAAATAAAGGTTGCCCTGTTATCGCCAATTGAGACTTCACTTCTGAGTTGACCGTGACGCGGGAACCATGAAAGTATGCTGGCGACACTGGCCCGCGGCCTACGACAGCGGCGTTGTGTGCAAGCCACCGTTCCCTAAAGAATTTCGGTTACCACAAACGAGGTACTTCACGTCCAACCTTCAGTGGTGGCAA
>Ga0207098_10018_pt1 | contig 48369 bp, 38 predicted proteins | sample Alteio_BWMinHeat_84_FD_153548 | JGI IMG/M metagenome (GOLD analysis project Ga0207098, IMG submission 153548) | Enriched cells from forest soil in Barre Woods Harvard Forest LTER site, Petersham, Massachusetts, United States -... | ecosystem: Environmental > Terrestrial > Soil > Temperate forest >...
CCACCGGGATGCCCAGAACCTGCCGGAAGAAGTACACCACCTGCTCGGGCCGGGACAGACCGCTGAGATAACCGTTGATCACCATACGGTCGAAGCAGTGATAGACGAAGGCCAGCAGATTGCCGAACAACCGGGTGAACTGTTCCATGCCCCGCACTATACTCGATGGAGAGAAAATACTGTGGGCACCAGAGCCATCAAGCGCGGAAAAGCAAGCCAGGTAGTCGACGGCAAGGACTTCCGCCTTGCCGATGAGATTCGCTACATCCAGGACAAGGCCGCCGAACACGACCTCCGTATGGTCACCATCGGCCAACTGATCCTGTTCTCCACCGAGACCGGAGACGCCTGGTTACTCGACGTCACCGATAAACTTGCGGTCCGGCTGGCCAGGGATGGGGATCCTGAACCAATTCACCTGGAGGAGACCGATACCACCTTCGCCATCGGATGGAAGGGCAACTATCGCATTGATGGCCCCACCTTTGTCTACTCCGATCGCAAAACTGGCCGCGTCACCACGATCATCGGATATCCCACGAAAAAAATCGCTCAAATGGGCTGATCTGAAAATTTCAAATCTGTTTGGCTAGATTTATAGGAAAGTCGGAATGGATATGGATGAAAGCAAGCATTCTTTATGTCACTTATCAAACACTTAGCATGTCAGGGTTGACGCGAAGTACCGGACGCGGGCCCGTGCCCAGGATCAGCGGCTTTGTCCAACTTCGTGATGTGCACGCTGGCCTGGCTCTCGGGAACAGTTCCGTCGTTCACCTGCACCTCCGTGGGCTTGCCTTGAATCAGGATGCGCTGTACGGCTTTGCTGCGGGCAGGAACGCGCAACCTCTGGGTGACCGAAGTGGCCTCGGTCCTCACCGTCACCGGAACCTCAGCCGCGGCGTAACCTGCGTTGGCCACGTTGACCGCCACCAGCCAGTTGTCTGCCCGTTCCGGGGTGGGAAACACGCTTTCGATCGACAAGTCGGGCAGCCCCTTGTCGGCATCGACCCAATCGCCGAAAAACCAGGAAAGATCGGTCCGCGTTCCAGCCCGTTCGACCAATGCCTCAAATGAGCCCTCCCGCGTGTCTTTGCCATTGTTCAGATCCTGCAACGGATCGTAGGCCCGAAGAGCCGCAGAAAGAGTCGGGTCTCCGGCTACGTCGCGCAGCATCCACAAGACGTAGGTTGCTTTGGTCCGGTAGAAGGCCGGTGAGATGGCCTTGGCGAGGGGCTGCCCGACGGCGTCGCCGGGACTGCCAGGCTCAGCCAACGCCAGCGCAGGCCGCCCGGATTCGAGCGCGCTCAAGGCCTTTTCGCGACCCTGCTGTTTTTCGATCCACAATGTGCCCATAAAATGGGCAACCCCCTCGCTCAGCCATGCCCGCGGCGATGCCATCCATGCATGCGTAAGGGCGTGGGCAAGGATTCCCTCCAGTTGCCGGGAGCCGGCTTCATGGAGGCTGGTGACGAGCAGCGCTCCGGTCTCGTATGGGGCGTCCTGAGGATCGGGCAAATCCAGCAGCGTGAGTTGAGCCCTCGGCTTCTGCCCCAGCCACCCTTGCAGGAAGGGCGTGACCGTCGCGGCCGCGGCCGTCCAGGATTCTACTGCCACTTCGTTGTCCGGCAACGTCCACGCCGTAAGATTCGCCCCTGCGTGAGCCTTGCGCATGGCGACAAACAGGCTTGGCGTCTCGAATCCGAGGGTCGAACCGTCTAATTTCGCGGTAGCGATTCCGGCAATATCGGCGCCCGCTCCTGCCGTTTCGGTGATGTTGAGTTCGACTGGCTGCCCGTTGATCAGCGCCAGCGAAGGGGCCTGGCTGTGAGGAAACTCAATCGTGAGATGGAGCCGGAAGCCCGCTCCCGCCATGCGCAGCTTGTGCTCGCCCATTTCGTCGAAAAGCCGGGCGCCATCCCCCAGGATCACCGGCACCGACGAGACCGGATACCACACCACGCTCCCGAAGCCGCGCAGTCCGGTGAACCGGGTATCAATCTGGTCCCAGTCGGAGTGGAGAGCCACATCTTCAGGCGTCCCAATCGCCAGCAGACGCTGCGCTGAAGCCGCAATCGCACCCGCATAGGTGACGTCCAGCTGGAGGCTTTCCCCGGGAGCAAGAGGCTGGTCCAGGGGCACGGCGGCCTCGTGAAGCTGGCCCGTGTGGTCCGCATCGGAGTTGAGCGTGGCTACTGGAAAAGCCACATCTTTTCCGCGAATGCGAATCCGGTCCCAGTTGAGCGACGACGAAACCTGGAGAGGAATGCGACTCAGCGGGGCCTTGCCGTCATTGCGCACCGTGAGCAGGGCCCGCACCGCGATCTGGTGCACTTCGCCCCGCAAATGCACGTCCAGATCGAAGCCGGTAAACGTTATCGCCTGGCGCTCGGGGTCCTGAGCGATCGGCGCCGCAACGACCTGTGGCCTGGCCGGCCCCGCCTGGGTGGTGGTTTCTCCGTTCTCGTCAATCGAGCGCGAAAAGATCACCTGGCCCTTGGGAGGCTCTTGGGGCGCGGCCTCAGGCTTGGCCGCAGCCGGCTGCCCGGAGGCCGGGGGCGCTTGAGTGCTGGTCTGGCTTCGAAGAATCGTGGATGGAAGGCAGAGCGAGAGGCCGGCTGCAATGCATGCAACCGAGTACCAGAACTTCATGAACCCAGACCTTTCTGCTTTGCCGGTTTGGACGCAGCAAGGGACTGGGGGAGAGCATTCTTGGAGAATCCGGTGGAAGCGCTCCGGGCCGCGGCGCGGCGCTGACGAAACGCTTCGTACAGAACCACGGCCCCCGCGGCCGAGACATTCAGTGAACTTACGCCCCCGGCCATGGGAATGCGTAGCAGATGATCACAGGTGCGCCGGACCAGGTCGTGCAGCCCGGCGCCCTCGCGGCCCAGCACAAGCACGCAGTTCCCGGTCAGGTCGAATTGGTCGTAATCCGAGGTTCCCCGCTCATCGAGCCCGATGATCCATAGATTCTGCCTTTTCAGATCTTCGAGGGCCCGCACCAGGTTCACTACCCGCGCAATGCGGAGATGCTCGGCGGCGCCGGCGCTGGCCTTTACCGCGGCAGGGCTCAGGGGCGCCGAACGCCGCTCGGTGAGAATGACTCCATCCACTCCGGCGCCGTCCGCGACCCTTAGCAGGGCGCCCAGGTTTTGCGGATCCTCGACCCCGTCCAGAGCAAGCAGCAACCGGGCGCCGCGTGTGGATGGCTGCGGCTCGAACAAATCCTCAATCGTCAGGAATTCCAGCGCACGGACCGTGGCGACTACGCCCTGGTGAGCGGTAGTGCCGGCAATGTGCGTGAGTTGATCGCGCGGTTCCTCGCGGACACGCACCCCAGCCTGCCGGCATTCCGCGACCAGCCTTGCGAGCCGGTCGTCGTGGCGCTCGCGGGCCACCAGCACGTGGTCAAACTGTCGTTTTCCAGCCCTCAGCGCCTCTTCCACCGCATGGACGCCGTAAAGGATTTCCATAGGGATAGTGTAGAAGGTCAGCGCGAGTTGGCAGACAGTCGCACCCAATCCCTCCTCGCTTAGAATTCTCGTCGCCGGGATTGAAAAGGGAGACATACTCGTCGTATGCCCGACCCGAAGCCCCAAACCTTCCGCGCCGTGCTCGAGCCAACCGGCAATGCGCTGCGATGGGTCATCGCCCGTGTCCCCTTCGACCCGGCAGAGGTCTGGCCGATCCGGAACGGAAGGCGCGTGCGCGGCGAGATCAATGGTTTCGCATTTCGCACTTCCCTTTTCCCTGAATCGGGCGGAAAGAAGCACGTCCTGCTGGTGAATAAGAAAGATGCAATCCGGAGCCCGTGCCAAACCCGGCGATACCGCCAAGTTCCTCCTCCAGCCCGATCTGGAGGAACGCGAGGTGCCGATGCCCGCCGAGTTGGCGAAGGAATTGAAAGCCGACCACGGACTGCGACGCTATTTCGACGCTCTGAGCCCATCGATGCGGCGGGACATTGGGCGCTGGGTCAGCGAGGCAATGAGCCCAGGAGTCCGCCAAAAACGGGCAGAGCAGATGGCCGAACGCCTGCTCCTGGCCATGGAAGGCGAACTCGAGCCGCCGCCGATCCTGCGTGCGGCGTTCCAGCGACAGCCTGCGGCGCGCGAAGGATGGGACGCCATGACCTGCATCAAGAAGCGGAACCACCTGCTGGGCATTTTCTATTACCAGACCGCCGAAGGCCGGGAGCGCCGGGTCCGGGCTGCTATTGAAGACGCACTCAAGGTGGCAAAACGGACTGAAAACGGCCGGAAGCGGTCAAATCTTTGAGTAAATCGCTTCACTTTCCTCGTCTTTTGACGAAGCTTTGTCGTCTAATAGAGCAAGATGAACGCGCTTGCCTCGGTACAGTCGTTGTTTGCCCCCGGTTTGTCTAGCCAAAGCCCGGCTGCCGCCGCGGACGAGGCCGTCCGGCAGGAAAGCCTTGCGATCGCTTCCGGGCTGAAACACCAGGAAGCCGGCCTGTTGGACGAGTTGATCGTCCGCTACCAGCACCGTTTGTTGCGTTATCTCCTTTATTTGACCAGCAGCCGCGAGTTGGCCGAAGACCTCTTCCAGGAAGTCTGGATGCGCGTGCTTGTGCGCGGGGGACAATTCAACGGCAAGGCGCGTTTCGACACATGGCTGTTCACCATCGCCCGCAATCTGGTCATCGATTACCGCCGCAAGCGGACCGTCGCCAGCCTGGACGAATTGTTCGAGGGCTCCAGCGAAGATGACCGTCCGATGAGTTTTGAGATCTCCGACAGCCAGCCGACGCCATTTGACCGGTTCGCCAGCCTCGAAGACCGGCAACGGATCGCCGATGCCCTGCTCCAGGTCGACACGCTCTATCGCGAAGTGCTGGTGCTGCGTTTCCACGAAGACCTGTCCCTCCAGGAGATCGCGAGCGTAACCAGGGCTCCCCTTTCGACCGTGAAGTCCAGACTCTATCGAGGCTTGGCAGCGATCAGGCCCGTCCTTGAAAACTCGGCTGCGCCTCGCACCGAGGCGGTGTAATGGTCGCAGGAACCGCCCATGGATCGGATCATGGGGCCGATCCCAACCGCGAATTGAAGGCATCCGTCGCCGCAGAGGATGCCGACCGGGACCGCAAAGTCGCCTATGGTACCCGTCGTGTAGTGTTGGCCTCGCTGGGGGTTCTCAAAGAACAGAAAGCCGGGCGCAAACGCATTCGCGCCGTTGCCCTGGCGTCCGTTCTGGTATTTCTCCTGGTGCTCGGTCCCCTGATCTGGTGGGCCGTCGATAACCTTATCGCCGGGGAACATCTGGGCGACATCGCCAGCCAGTTCAGTTTGTGGGTGTGCATTCTTTGCCCGGCGTTGCTGGCCGCTGCCGTCATGGCCGGGTGGCTTCGCCACCGCTCTTAAGCGAACCCTCGTGCCCCATCTATTCGCCCTTCCTGGCCTCAGGGTGAGTGGTCAGCATCCGCCAAGGGTCGGCGCCGGGATAAAAGCAAATTCCCTTTCTCATCGACGCAACTTCCGTGGACAGGCCGCCGTCACTGATATAGAAGTTAATCACTACTTGAACTTCTGGAGAACCCTCCGAGTCAGGGTCTGATTTATGCGTGATCCCGAATCCATTACCGTCAATGAAGACGCCCGCCTGATCCCGATGTGGTCGATCGTCGCGGCCATTACGGCCTTTGTGGCGGTCGAGTACTACATGTGGATGGTCATGCCCGAGCAGGCCCACCACCATGGACCGCCCATTGGTTTCAAGATCTACTTCAACGTCTCGTGGGGGCTGCTGGCGGCGCTTTACTTCCTGATGATCGGCTACGTGAGCAAGGACGCTCCCCGCCGGGCCATGAGCGCCCGCTTCTGGATGCTGATCTGCTTCGTCATGCCGGGAGGAATCGGGGCGGTGCTCTACTTCCTGCTCCGCCAACCGCTCGTTTCCCGTTGCCCGGCCTGCAGCACATTTGTTCAAAGTGACTTTCACTTCTGCCCGCAGTGCGATTATCAGCTCACCGCCAGTTGCGGAACCTGCTTCCGCACCGTCCGCGCCACCGACCAGTTCTGCACCCGGTGCGGCCATGAACTGGCCGAGGACAAGATGCCGGCCCGCCTCCGGGTCATGGCCGAGTAGGTTTCCTGCCGCGGGACGATGTGCCTGGTTCGCGTTGACCGCGCCGCTCAGGCTTCCTACAATCAAGCTTCCGCATGTCTCTTTCCGCTCTCATCATTGACGACGAACAACTGGCCCGCGATGAGCTGAAGTACCTGCTCGACTCGGTGGGCGGCGTCGAGGTCTTGGCCCAGGGTACCAACGGCATTGAAGCCGTGGACCTCATTGAGGAACACCACCCGGACCTTGTTTTTCTCGATGTGCAGATGCCCGGCCTGGATGGATTCGCAGTGATCCAAAAGCTGAAGGACCGCAACGAAGCCAAAGCGCTTCAACGGCCCGGCACCGACGAAGAACACCTGCCCCAGATCGTGTTCGCAACCGCCTACGACCAGTACGCCGTGCGCGCCTTCGACGTGAATGCCGTGGATTACCTCCTGAAGCCCTTCGACCGCACCCGCGTGGAACAGGCGGTGGAGCGGGCGCGGGGGCGGGTGTCGGAAGGAACGACGCCGGTCGCCGAGGCGCAGATCGACGCCCTGCTGCGGCTTCTGAACCGTCCACAGGGAAATGCGCGCTCGCCCCAGCCTGCCAAGCTCATCGTGCAGTCACAAACCCGGCTATTGCTCGTAGACCAGGCAGAAATCTGCTATGCCGCCATTGACGATGGCATCATTCGCGTGGTGACGCAGACTTTTGAGGGTCACTCCAAATGCCGCACCCTCGAAGAACTGCTGGAGCAGCTCGATCCAACGGTTTTCTGGCGTGCCCATCGCGGCTTCGTTGTCAATATCAACCACATCCGGGAAGTCGTGCCCTGGTTCAAGTCCAGTTATCAGCTGCGCATGAACGACAAGCAGCAGACCGAAATTCCCGTAAGCCGGTCGCAGACCAAGCGCCTGCGCGAACTGTTCAACCTTTGACTTGTTTGGGCGTCAATCGTAGCGCTCGAAGATGATCTGCTTGCGGTGCCAGCCGTAGTTGGCGAGCTTCTCGCGCACCCCGGCGACCATGTTATTGAGCCCGCAGATGTAGGCGTGGACGTCAAATCGAAGCTCGGCCGGCAGGATTGCCGGATCGACCGGCGGCAGCGGCAGATGGATGCCCAGCCGGGCAGCGCGCTTCTCCACGATCCGCGCCACATGCTCCTGGACATACCCGCGCAACCCGGTCCAGTGCTCGTCTCCGCGGCTCAGCGTGGGTATGTAGTGAAAATTCGGTTTGCGGCGCGCCAGCGCCTCGAACTCCTCGCGATAGTAGAGTTCGCTCTCGTAGCGCGTGCCGTACACCATCCAGATGTCCCTTCCCTCACTGCGGTCGGGACCATCTTCGGGAAACATCCATTGCGCATAGGCGCGCATAGGGGCAATGCCAGTGCCCGTGGAAATGAAGATCGAATCCGCGACCGGTTCACGAAGGACGAAATGCCCATGCGGTCCGTGGACCTTCACAAATCCGCCCGGCGGCAAATCGGTGAGATCAGCCAGGTGGTTGGAGAAAAAGCCGCCCTCCACGCGATTGACGCAGAGGTCAAAGCGATTGCCGCTGGCCGCCGACGCAATCGAATAGGCGCGCGTCTGCTGCTTGCCCTTCGGGTCCTCGGCCAAGGTGGAGACAAACTGCCCCGCGACGAATGGAAAGCTCTCCAATTCGTCGATGACAAAGTTGAAGTGGTAGCACTGGGCGATTTCGGAGATGCACACCTTGCGTTCGAGACGCGCCGAATAAAGCTTACGTTCCAAGGCAATTCACCGCGGCAAAAGGATGGAGCCCGATAAAGAGGGCTGTGGGACGTATCCAGAATATCAAGCGGATTTGGCAAAAGGAGCACGGCAAATCGTGGGACGACGGGGCAGCGGCTTAAATCGGCGCAATCAAACCCGGTTCGTCGTTCTTCACATTGCCCACGGCCGGCCCCACTTTCCACCCCGACATGAGTTCGTCAGGATAGGGACGAAGCAGGTCCAGAGGCAGGTGAGACGGTTCAGCCGGCGCCATCCAGCGCTCATAATCAGCGGCCCTGACAATGACCGGCATGCGATTGTGAAACGGTTCCAGCAGCTCATTCGGGTCGGTGGTGATGATGGTGTAGGAAAGCAGCGCCTGGCCCGTCGTCTTGTCCCTCCAGACGTCAAACAGGCCCGCGAGGGCAAAGAGCGAAGCATCCTTCAACCCAAAAGCAAAGGGCTGTTTGGTTTTCTTGTCGATCGGTTGCCACTCGAAGAAACCGTCCGCTGGGACCAGGCAGCGCCGCCGCTTGATCGCCTCGCGAAACGCCGGACTTGTGGACAGTGTTTCGGCCTTGGCATTGATGGTGCTGTAGGCAATCTTCGCGTCCTTCGCCCAGTAAGGCACCAGGCCCCATCGCATCTGGACGAGTTCGCGTTCCAGCGTCTTCCGGTTGAAACAGACGACCGGCTGGAAGGTCTGCGGAGCCACGTTGTACGAGGGCAGGATTTCGAACGTTGTCGGAAGTCCGGTGCGGAATGCTTCAGCGATTTTCTGTTTGTCGGATCGGCGATAGTAGCGGCCACACATGGGTTCGGTTCTGTTGTAGCAGTCGCCGTGGTTGCACGCCAAGCGCCCCGCCTCGCATACTACTCTGCGGGTGTCTCGACACCATGATTCCCCGGTTCGATCTAATACGCGGAGATTGCTTGGCCATCTCGAAGGTATATCCAAGTGCGCAGGCAGCGCTCGAAGGCATCGTCGAAGACGGGATGACGATCGCCGTCGGAGGATTCGGCCTCTGCGGCATTCCCGAAGCGCTGATCGTTGCCCTGCGCGACACGGGAAAGAAAAATTTCACGGTCGCCAGCAACAATGCCGGCGTCGATGGATGGGGCCTCGGTCTCCTTCTCGAGACCAGCCAGATCCGCAAGATGATCTCCAGCTACGTGGGAGAGAACCGTGAGTTCGAGCGACAGTTTCTCTCGGGCGCCCTGAAAATCGAGTTCTGCCCCCAGGGCACACTGGCGGAGCGGATGCGTGCGGGGGGCGCGGGCATCCCCGGCTTTTTCACCCGCGCCGGCGTCGGAACGGCCGTGGCTGAAGGCAAAGAACACCGCATCTTCGGCGACCACGCGTATATCCTCGAGCAGGCGATTCGCAGCGATCTCTCCCTCGTCAAGGCCTGGAAAGGCGACACCAGCGGCAATCTCATCTATCGGAAAACCGCGCGCAATTTCAACCCGATGGCGGCGACCTGCGGCCGAGTCACCGTGGCCGAGGTAGAGTTGCTCGTCCCCCCGGGTGAGCTCGACCCCGACCAGATCCACACCCCGGGCATCTACGTGCAGCGGATCGTCCACAATCCCACCCCTGAGAAGCGCATCGAACAGCGGACGACAAGAAAGGTGTGACGCCGTGGCATGGTCTCGCGAACAGATGGCGCAGCGCGCCGCCAGGGAACTCCGGGACGGCTATTACGTGAACCTCGGCATCGGCATTCCGACGCTGGTGGCCAATTACATTCCTCCCGATGTGCATGTCACGCTGCAGTCGGAAAATGGCCTGCTCGGCATCGGGCCATTCCCGACCGAGGATGAAGTCGACGCCGACCTGATCAACGCTGGCAAACAAACCGTGACGGCACTGCCCGGGGCCAGTTTCTTCTCCAGCGCTGATTCGTTTGCCATGATTCGCGGCGGCCACATCGACCTGGCCATTCTCGGAGCCATGCAGGTTTCCGAGCGCGGCGATTTGGCCAACTGGGTGATCCCGGGAAAGATGATCAAGGGCATGGGCGGTGCTATGGACCTGGTGGCGGGCGTGCAGCGCGTCGTGGTGCTGATGGAGCACACATCGAAAGACGGCCAACCCAAAATACTGCACGCCTGCAATCTTCCCTTGACCGGCGCGGGCGTGGTCAATCGCATCATCACCGATTTGTGCGTGCTGGATGTTGCCCCTGCCGGAATACGACTCGTGGAGTTGGCTCCCGAGGTGACCCGCGAAGAAGTGCAGTCCAAGACCGAACCGCCTATCTATGCGTGAATAACTGAACCCGAGTGCCCCTCCTTGCGACGCTTTTGTTCTTGTCGCAAGGGTGAGATTGCACGAAACATGGTTCCTCTCTACGAGGAGCGTGCACGCGCTCGCGCCACCCGCGACTGCGTCTGGCGCCCCAGCTTTTCGCAGATAAACCCGCCCGCCGCAATAAGCCGGTCGAGATCGACGCCGGTCTCAATACCCATTCCAATGAGCATGTAGAGCAGATCTTCGGTGGCAACATTTCCGGTGGCTCCAGGCGCATAAGGACACCCGCCCAGTCCGCTCACCGAAGCGTCGAATATCTGTACTCCCAAGGTAAGAGCCGCGTAAATATTAGCCAGCGCCTGCCCATACGTGTCGTGAAAATGCCCCGCCAGCCTGTCCACTGGCATCCGGCCCGCGACCGTCTGGATCAGCGCGATGGTGCGATTCGGAGTCCCAACGCCGATCGTGTCTCCAAGCGAAACTTCGTAACATCCGCGTTCGAAAAGAGCGGCAGCCACATCAGCCACCTTGTCGGGATTGATTTCTCCTTCATACGGACATCCCAGCACGCACGAAACATATCCGCGAACCTGAACGTTCGCAGCGCGTGCAGCAGCAAAGACCGGCACAAACCGATCGAGACTCTCCGCAATCGAGCAATTGATATTGCGCTGCGAGAAAGTCTCGGATGCTGCGGCAAACACCGCCACTTCTGTCGCGCCGGCGGCGACCGCTTCTTCGAAGCCGCGCAGATTCGGCACCAGCACCGGATAGCTGACGCCTCCTTCGTGCGGCAGCCCGCGCAACACTTCGGCGTGGTCCGCCATTTGCGGGACCCATTTCGGCGAAACAAAGGCTGTCGCCTCGATGGTCTTCAATCCCGACGCGGCAAGCCGGCGGATGAATTCGATCTTGGTTTCTGTGGGAACAGTCTGGGCTTCATTTTGCAGCCCATCGCGCGGGCCAACCTCGACGATACGCACACGTTTCGGAAGACCCATATCAGCCTTCCTCCGGCGGCGCGTTCTCGCGGTTGAAATGTAACAATTCCACACCCTCCGTCACCTGGTCCCCCACGGCGAAGTGAAAGGATTCCACGCGGCCCGCGTCCGGCGCATGAATCGTGTACTCCATCTTCATCGCTTCCAGCACCACCAGCGGAGTTCCCTTCTCCACCCGATCGCCAGGCTCGACCAGTTGCGCGATCACACGTCCCGGCATCGGCGCCAACAGGCTGCTTTCGCTGCTGTGACCTTGGGCGGCAATTTCCAGCGGATCAACATAAGCCAGGACGTACGACTGATCCGCGCAGAAAACATGGAACCGCCCGCGGAAGGGAATGACCGTGCCGTGCACTCGCTGCCCATCGATCACCGCATCGATGCTGCCATTCTCGCCGGCCTCCCCACTAACGGAATAATGCGCCGGCCCCATCGAAATTCGATAATCCTTTGCGCGATACTCCACCTCCGCGGCGAGCCCGCGATCTCCGCGCATAAACACGAGCCGTCGCTTGTAACTTCCGTTCAGCCGCCAGCCATCGCGCCTGCCCCATGGAGAATTCGCCTGCCCTGCGGCTCTCCCGGCCTCGCGTTCGCCCAGCACCACTCCCAGCGCCGCCAGCACCGCGGCCCTGTCGGGCGTCGCAGCCTCTTTGGACCAGATCCACTCCCTCTCCCGCTCGATAAGGCCGGTGTCGAGTTCTGCCTCGCGGAAGGATTGGCTGGATACCAGCCTGCGCAGGAACTCAACATTGTTAGCCACGCCGACAACCCGCCACTGGGCCAGTGCGCTGCTCATGCGCCGCACCGCCAGTTCCCTCGTTTCGTCCCACACGATCAGCTTCGCAATCATCGGATCATAAAACGGCGTGATCGCGTCCCCCTGCTCGACTCCCGTATCGATCCGCACGTACTTCGATGGCTCGGGCGCGCCAAGATGCACGAGCTTTCCGATCGAGGGAAGAAAGTCATGGGCCGGATCCTCGGCGTAAATGCGTGCCTCGATCGCATGGCCTCGCATGCTGAGTTCTTCCTGTGTAAGTGGCAATGGCTCGCCGGCGGCAACCCGCAGTTGCCACTCGACCAGGTCGAGCCCGGTAATCATTTCGGTGACCGGATGTTCAACCTGGAGACGCGTATTCATCTCCATGAAGTAGAAGTTCGCCTCGCGATCGAACAGGAACTCGACCGTTCCCGCGCCCACGTAGTCAACTGCTCGCGCAGCATCCCGTGCTGCCTTTCCAAGTGCCTCCCGCTGTTCCGCCGTGATCCCTGGGGCCAGCGCTTCTTCGATGACCTTCTGGTGCCGGCGCTGCACGGAACAGTCGCGCTCGAACAGGCTGACGATAGTGCCGAAGCTGTCGCCGAATACCTGCACCTCAACATGCCTTGGGGCCACAACATACTTCTCGAGGAGCACTCCATCATCGCCAAACGCAGCCGCCGCCTCGCGCTTGCACGATGCGAGAGCGGAGTGAAATTCACTGCTGGCGTCCGCGCGGCGCATTCCCTTCCCGCCCCCTCCCGCGTTGGCCTTGATCATCACGGGATAGCCGATCGCATCGGCTTGCCGCTGAAGGAACTCCGCTTCCTGGTTCTCGCCCTCGTACCCTGGGGTTAGGGGCACGCCTGCTTTGCGCATGAGAACCTTGGCGGCTGCCTTCGATCCCATGGCGCGAATCGCCGCTGCCGGCGGCCCGATGAAGACGAACCCCGCCTGCGCGCAAGCCTCGGCGAAATCGGCGTTCTCCGCCAGGAACCCGTAACCCGGATGAATGGCCCGCGCTCCGGTCTTCCTTGCCGCGTCAAGAATACGATCGATGGCCAGGTAACTCTCGCGCGCCGGCGGTGGTCCGATGCGCACCGCCTCATCGGCGAGCCGCACGTGGCGGCTTTGGGCATCGGCGTCGGAGTAGACTGCGACCACGCGAATGCCAAGCCGGCGGCAAGTACTCATGACGCGGCACGCGATCTCGCCGCGATTCGCAATCAGAATCTTTTCGAAGAGGACCGGGTTCATTTTTCGGGCACCCAATCCGGCGGGCGTTTCTCAAGAAAAGCACTCAAGCCTTCGATCGCTTCCGGCTCCGATCGGATGTCCGCGATACGGACCGCAGTCTCTTCGATGAGCTCCCGCGTAATGGGTCGATTGGTAACAGCCTCAACAAGGCTCTTGGCGGCGCTCTGCGCGGCTGGGCCGCCGGCGAGCAGATCATCGATGATCGACTGAACCCTGGCATCCAGTTGTTCCGGCTCAGCCGTTTCATGAACAAGCCCGATCCTCCGCGCCTGCGCGGCGTCGATGCGTTCAGCGGTCTGAAACAACCGCCGCGCCTGGCGCGGGCCGATGGCACGCAGCACATAGGGTGCAATGGTCGATGGAATGAGCCCAAGACGAACCTCTGAAGCCGCGAAGATCGCGTTACTTGCTGCAACCGCAATATCGCAAGCAGCCACCAGTCCCAGGCCTCCTCCCATGGCTGCCCCATTCACCCGCGCGATGGTGGGCTTGGGACAGATAGCGAGGATGCGAAACATCTCCGCGAGCCCGCGCGCCGTGGCGAGATTCGTTTCTCGGGGCGCGGCGCCCTGTCGTTTCATATACTCAATGTCGCCGCCAGCCGAGAAGCTCCGTCCTCGCCCCGACAAAACGACAACCCGCACCGCGGCATCTTCGCCCAGGTCGAGAAAGGTTTCAGCCAGTTCATCGATCATCGCTTCATTCAGCGCATTGTGCACTGCGGGCCTGTTCATCCAAACCCGGGCAAGAGCACCGGCCGGCTCGACTTCGATTGTGGGCTCAGGCATAGTTCGAATTCTCACATGCGGAAGACGCCGAAGCATGTCTGAGCCATGGGTGCATTCTGCGAAGCGGCCAGTCCCAGGGCGAGCACGCGCCGCGTCTGAAGCGGGTCAACGATGCCATCGTCCCACAGACGCGCGGTTGCGTAGTATGGATTGCCCTGGGCCTCATATTGATCCTGGATGGGCGCCTTGAATGCCTCTTCTTCTTCGGTGCTCCATGACTTTCCTTCGAGTTCAAGTGCGTCCCTTCGTACGCGGGCGAGGACGTTGGCGGCCTGCTCGCCTCCCATCACTGAGATGCGAGAATTCGGCCAGCTCCACAGGAATCGCGGGGAAAACGCGCGCCCGCACATGCCGTAATTTCCGGCGCCGAAGCTGCCGCCGATGAGCACCGTGAATTTGGGCACGCGCGCGCAGGCAACGGCCATCACCATCTTCGCCCCGTCCTTCGCGATACCGCCGTTTTCATATTTGCGTCCCACCATGAACCCGGAGATGTTCTGCAGGAAAACCAGCGGGATTCCGCGCTGCGCACACAATTCGATGAAATGCGTCCCCTTCAGCGCCGACTCCGAAAACAGGATCCCGTTGTTCGCGAGAATACCCACGGCATAGCCGTCAATGTGCGCAAAGCCTGTGACCAGCGTGCTTCCGTAGCGTTGTTTGAATTCGTCCAGCCGACTACCGTCGACCATGCGGGCAATCACCTCGCGCACATCATAGGGCTTGCGGGTATCGGAGGGCACGATGCCGTAGATCTCCTCCGGATCGAAGAGCGGATCCTCCGGCGGCGCCTGAGGCCCTGCCGGCAGGGGCCGATTGAGGTTGGCAACAAGGCGGCGGACAAGCGCCAGCGCATGCGCATCATCATCGGCAAGATAGTCGGCCACCCCCGAGATGCGCGTATGCACGTCAGCGCCGCCGAGTTCTTCGGCAGTCACTTCCTCGCCCGTTGCCGCTTTCACCAGGGGCGGTCCGCCGAGAAAGATCGTGCCCTGTTCCTTCACGATGATCGACTCATCCGACATGGCAGGAATGTAAGCGCCTCCCGCGGTGCACGAGCCCATCACGCACGCGATCTGGGCTATACCCGCTGCAGATAGATTCGCCTGGTTATTGAAGATGGCGCCGAAATGCTCGCGGTCGGGAAAGACCTCATCCTGCAAGGGAAGAAATGCGCCGCCCGAGTCGACAAGATACACGCACGGCAGGTTGTTCTCGAGCGCGATCTGCTGGGCGCGCAGATGCTTTTTCACGGTAAGCGGAAAGTACGTGCCACCCTTGACCGTAGCGTCGTTGGCTACAACGATGCACTCCTGACCGCTGATTCTGCCGATCCCCGTAACGATACCGGCACCGGCAACATCGCCTGAGTACATTCCATTGGCCGCGAGCTGCGAGAGCTCCAGAAACGCAGTCCCCGCATCGAGCAGGAGATCGACCCTTTCGCGAACGAACAGCTTGTCGCGCGATTTGTACTTCTTGCGCGCTGCTTCAGAACCGCCCCGAGCCGCCTGTACCGTCTTCTCCCGCAGTTCGTCGACGAGGGCTCGCATCCGCTCCGTGTTGGCGAGAAACTCATCACTTCGTGTTTGAACCTGGGAAGTGAGAACGCTCATTGACCGCGCTCCTGCTGGTTCCTTGTCAGCTCGTTTCCTTGAAGAGCTCGCGCCCGATCAGCATGCGTCGAATTTCCGACGTGCCCGCGCCAATCTCAAACAGTTTGGCATCGCGCCAGAGCCTGCCCGTGGAGTGATCGTTGATGTATCCATTACCGCCCAACGCCTGGATGGCCTGGCCGGCCATCCACGTTGCTTTCTCCGCGGAGTAGAGAATCGCGCCCGCAGCGTCCTTGCGCACTGCCTCTCCGCGATCGCAGGCTTGCGCGACGGCGTACACATAGGCGCGGCACGCATGAAACGTCACATACATGTCGGCAAGCTTTCCCTGCATGAGTTGAAATTCACCGATGGCCTTGCCGAACTGCTTGCGCTCATGAACGTAGGGCACCACCACGTCGAGACACGCCGCCATGATCCCTAGGGGTCCGCCACACAAGACCAGCCGTTCGTAATCAAGCCCCGACATGAGCACGCGGGCGCCACCGTTGACGCGGCCGAGCACATTCTCCTCCGGTACCTGGCAATCTCGAAAAACCAGCTCGCAGGTATCGGATCCGCGCATGCCCAGCTTGTCGAGTTTCTGTGAGGTCGAAAAGCCTTCGAATCCTTTCTCGACAATGAATGCAGTGATGCCTCTGGACGCCGCGGCGGGTTCGGTTTTGGCGTAGACGATGAGGGTATCCGCCTCGGGACCGTTGGTGATCCACATCTTGTTGCCGTTGAGGATGTAGAAGCCGTCTCGCTTGTCAGCGCGCAAGCGCATCCCGATCACGTCCGAGCCGGCCTCAGTCTCCGACATCGCCAGCGCGCCGATGTGCTTTCCGCTGATCAGGTCCGGCAGATACTTCCTCTTTTGCGCCTGTGTTCCATGTTTGGCGAGTTGATTGACGCACAGATTGGAATGCGCTCCATAGGAGAGGCCAACCGCTGCGGAGGCGCGCGAAATCTCTTCCATGGCCACAACGTGAGCCAGGTAGCCGAGGTCCGCGCCGCCATAGTCTTCATCGATCGTGATGCCAAGCAGTCCCAGGGCGCCAAGCTTGGGCCATATCGCACGAGGGAATTGGTTGTCGCGGTCCACCTGCGCGGCAATGGGCGCAATCTCCGCCTGGGCAAACCCGCGCACGCTCTCGCGCAGGAGCGCGATGGACTCGCCCAAATCAAAGTTCAACCCTTTCACACGCTTCTCCCAGACTTGGGTAGGCCTAACGAGACGAGTTCATCGCACGCCGCAGGACAGAAATGGAGGAGATATCGCGACGGCACAGCCCGTAAGGAGAAAATCGTAACGCTGCATGTCACGCTCCGCAAAGAAGATACACCTTTCTTCATGGAGTCGTCCAGACTGACGCCGTGATTTCGAACGACGGCTACGATGCCTTGGGCGCCATACTCTTGTTGGGGCTCCAGTTGATCACGTGATACACCGCAGGCGTTGTCCCCACGTTGCGAAAGCCGTGCAAACTGTTGGAGGCGTTGAAGACCACCGAACCAGGTCCGCATTTGACCCAGTTTCCACTGGAGAGCGTCTCGCAATCCCCTTCGCGAATGATAATCAATTCCTCGTTCACATGGCGGTGGGGTGGATGGGATTCCATCCCGGGATTCAGCGTGGTGACGTGCATTTCCAGCTGATCGACGGTGGCTGTCGGAGATTTGCAGAGGTGCCGCACCTCGCCGGTCGCGGTCTTCTCCGGCTTCATGTCGTTCCAGTTGAAAACGGTAGGCCCCATCACCGGCTGATGATCATCGCCATGCGCCACCGCATTCAGTGCGCCGGGCATGGCCAGCAGTCCAACCACCACATCGCGTCTCGTCATTCCCATGAAAGGTCTCCCTAAGCCAGCACATACGGTGAGCGTTGCGGACGCGAGAGCATGCTGTTGGCTTCGGCGTCGTTGTTGAAGCGCTCCGTGGTCGGATCCCAGTAGAGTTTTCGCTTCAGTACCATCGCCATGTCGTGAATCAGACAAGTCGAGCAGGCGCGATGGCCCAACTCAACCGGAGAGCACGGCTGCCGGCGGCTGATGATGCATTCCAGCCAGTTGTCGTGCTGCTCCTTGCTCTCGTAGAGATGAATCTCGTCGGGCCCGATCACCGACTTGATAATATTCGCGTCGCTCGATGCCAGCGCTGTCGCGTCGTTCAGCTTGGCCACAGGATCGCTCTTCGTTACCTGTTCGTTGCCGCGCGAAACGAAGATCCATCCTTTGCTTCCGTAGAACTTGATGCCGTTGGCAAAATCGCCGCTCACAGTCATATGCACACCGTTCGCATACAGGGCCTCGGTCTTGAACGGCCCATGCACATCCCACAACCCATGATCGGGAAACTGCGCCTGTCCCCACACCTCGACCGGCCCCGTATATTCCGTATTCATTCCCCAGTGCGCGCTATCGATGTGGTGCGCTCCCCAGCCGGTGATCATGCCGGCGCCAAACTGGCGGCAGCGCAACCACCCCGGCCGGCCATAGCCCTGCGGAGGATGAACCCGATCGACCGTGTAGTACACCGAGGGAGTCTCGCCGAGCCACATGTCGTAGTTAAATCCCGCGGGAACCGGCATGGGTGCCTTGTCGCCGCCCGGAGGATCGCCGGGCAAACCCACCTCCACGCGCTGGAGATAGCCGATGCGCCCGTTGCGCACCAGTTCGGCCGCGTAGCGGAATTGCACCGTCGAGCGCTGCTGGCTGCCGATCTGCAGAATCCGCCCGGAGGCCTGCACCGCATCGCTCAGCGCGCGACCCTCCGCGATGGTGAGCGAGGCCGGTTTTTGCAGATACACATCCTTGCCCGCGCGCACCGCGTCAATCGCAATAAGCGCATGCCAATGGTCCGGCGTGCTGACGACCACCGCGTCGATGTCCTTGTTCGCCAGTAGTTCGTGATAGTTCGCGTACCCCGTGACGCCGTCGTAGGATTTCCCGGTCTTGCCGGCATAGAAGTCGTTGACAAACTTCTTGGCCTCTTCCACCCGATGCGCATCGAGGTCGCAGACAGCCATGATGCGGGCGTTGTCGTACTGCAGGATGCCGGGCATGTCGTGTCCCCGCGATATGCGCCCCACTCCGATCGCGCCCACGTTAATGCGCTTGCTGGGCGCGTACTGCCCGAAGACACTCGCCGGCACAATCGCCGGAAAGCTCACGGCCGCTGCCGCGCCCAACCCGGTCCTCAAAAATCGCCGCCGCGATAACTTCCTGCTCTTCGTTTCCCGCATACTGTTCTCCATCACGACCCAACTGGGTGCCCTAGGTGACGCCTTAGTCCTTCAGTGTTACGAATTTCGCGTTCCGCTGCGCCTTGATCACCAGTTCTGCGGCCAGCAGGCATCCATCCTGGTCCTGCGCCACATGGGTGCGATTCACAACGTCGGCCACAAACTCAGGCCCAAACGGAAGCGTCATGTTGTTGCAATCGATGTATCGCGCCTGCTTGTCATCCACGATGAAAAGGTTGTTGCCCTGCTTCTTCACAGCCACATCGGTGTATTTTCGGACTTCGATATAACCATCCGTTCCGAGGATGAACAGGCGTCCGTCGCCCCACGTCCCCAGGCCGTCGGGCGTAAACCAGTCCAGCCTCACATAGCCAAGGCCCCGATCTCCGCGCAGCACCATGTCCCCAAAATCCTGAAACTTGGGATGGTCCGGATGTCGCACGTTGGCGATCTGCGACTCCACCACTTCCGCCTGCTTCGATCCCGTGTAGAAGAGGAATTGGTCAACCTGGTGCGAACCGATATCGCACAGGATTCCGCCGTACTGCTCGGGATTCCAGAACCAGTCCGGCCGTCCCGTGCCTCCGCCGGCGTCGCCATGCTTCTGGATAATCTGGTGGGGCGCGATGTTGATGGTCTGGATGACCTTGCCGATCGCACCCTGCTTGATCAACTCCCCCGCATAGACTGCGGCTTTCACTTCCAGCCGCTCGCTGTACATGATGGCATAGATGCGCTTCGTTTCCGCGATCGTCTTGCGCACCTCGGCCAGTTGCTCGAGCGTAGTGATCCCCGGCTTGTCGGACAAGTAATCCTTGCCGTGCTTCATCACCCGAACTCCCAGCGGAGCGCGCTCGCTCGCGATCTGCGAACTCAGCACCAGTTGCGTGGACGGATCGTTGAGGATCTCATCCTGCGTCTTCACGATCTTCACGTTCGGAAAGCGCTTGGTGAACACCGCCAGCTTGTCTTTTTCGCCTCCCCAGGCCGACACCAATTCGCCGCCGCCGCGCTGAATCGCGCCCACCATCCCGTAGATATGGTCGTGGCTGATGCCGCACACAGAGAACTTGATGTGATTCTTGGGCGCCTCTTCCTGCGGTGCGGGCAACACCGCGTCTTCGACCACGCGCTCCTCTTTCAAAGCCAGCGCAGCATGCGGCAACCCCGTCACCATGGCAACCGATCCCATCCATCCAGCATGTTTCAGGAAATCACGCCGGCCTGTCGAGTTATCGTTCATCATTTCTCCCTTGCCCACCGTCGCGGCCCGCGAACAGACCAGGATATTCATCGAGGCATGTCATACAGTTCAAATTCCCTCCGCGCCAATTCTATCTTTCGCCCCTCGGCGCAAGACTCATAGATACTCCGCACTAGCTGCAGCGCACGGTATCCATCCACTCCCGAACACGCAGGCGCCCTGCCCGTCTTGCAGGCCTCGCCAAAGTCCGAAAGCTGCCGTTCGAAAGGCACAAGCGAAATCGCCATGGGATCTGAAGCACCCGACGCGGCACTGCGTGCAATGGGCACGTCGTCTCCTGCGTCGCCTTGCACGTCCCACGCCGTCAGTTGGTCGCCGGTAATGATGGCGCTTCCCCTGGTCCCGTGAATCTCCACCCGCTCTGGATACCCGGGCCACACCGAAGTTGACGCCTGGATCACGCCCGTTGCTCCCGACGCGTAGCGAAGCACAGCGCACACCGTGTCCTCGGACTCGATCGCGTGCGTCCCGCCAAGCTGCCAATACCCAAAGACCTCATCCACCGCACCCACGAGGTGCAAGAGCAAATCAACCTGGTGAATGGCCTGGCTGATCAGTGCTCCGCCGCCCTCCACCATCCAACTGCCCTTGACCGGCCGGGCAAAATATTCAGCCGGGCGATACCATTTCACATAAGCATCGGCCTCAAGAATCCTTCCCAGCGTTCCGGCCGCGATGGCCCGTTTGAGGAACAGGATCGAGTCATCGAACCGATGCTGGCTGATCACGCCCAGTTGAATCCGGGCATCGCGAGCGATGGCGATCATGCGTGCGGCGGTGTCGAGATCAACCGCCATTGGCTTCTGCACCAGCACATGCTTTCCGTTTTCAGCCGCCAACTCCACCGCACGGAGCCGATATCCCGGCAACGTACAGACATCGACGAAATCAATCCCGGGCTGGCCGCACAGTTCGTCAACCGCGGGGACAAACGCTGCACCCGTCGCCTCCGCAAACTTGCGTCCGCGTTCCGGAGTCCCGTTGGTGCATGCAGCCACCCGGAAGCCAATGTTCTTGTAGGCCTGGGCGTGTTTCCAAGCGATCGCCCCGGTACCGATGATGCCAACGTTCATCTGGTGAGTGAGCCTCTCCCTAGAAATCCAGTTTCAAACTCAATTGCAGAATGCGCGGCGGATTCGCGGTTGTGATCTGGCCAAAGAGAGAACTGTTGAGGGCCGCGGTTGGACCCAGCAGATTGGGATGGTTGAAGCAGTTGAAGCACTCGCCGCGAAATTCCAGCTGAATGGCCTCGTGCAGCGGAAAGAACCGGCTAATCGCCGCATCAAGATTCGCATACGTGGGACCCACAAGCGAATACGGTTTGGTGTCGCCGTAGGTTCCCGGCGCATTCTTCTGGAACGAAGCGGGATTGAGCCAGTATTTGCGCGCCTGCCCGTGCACGTACGGGTCGCCGACCAGATTGGGGCGATCGACGCCGACGGCGGTGAGCGAAGCGTCGGTGCCGGTGGTGGGTGTAACGCGCTGCCCTGAGGTCACGGTCACGATGGGCGCAATCTGCCACCCGCCCAGCAGCATCTGCTTGAGTCCGCCACTCTTCAGTTCGCTGCGCGCCACCAGGGATGTAACGAAGTTGTTTCGCAGATCCTGGTAGCAGTTGCTGCGGTCGGCGCCGGGATTGGCGGGATTCTGGAAGGTATTTCCGCCCAGGTCGCCCACATCTGTGCCGCCTGTAATGCATTTCGACCAGGTGTAATTGCTGAGCAGCGTGAAGTGCTGGGAAAAGCGGTGCTGGAGGGTCAGCAACATGCCTTCATAGCGGCTGGTTGAGCCGTCATACATATAGCTCACCTCGGAGTAATAGGCGCCCGTGACGGGGTTCAGCAGGGCAGTGGCGCGCCGCGCATTGGAATTGGTGGTGCTCGAGCAGGGCTTGCCGGTTCCGGGCGAGACTGTCAACGAACCGCAGCTTCCCGGTCCTGTCCAGTTACCGGGAAAATAGGTCGCCGGATTCTCCTCGTTGCCCGAAGGGATGTGCAGAACGATGTTGCCGAGGTAGGCGGCGGTGAATTCCCAGTTGGCGCCCAACTGTTTCTGGATAGCCAGATTCCAGGTCTGGGTATAACTCGGCTTCATGTTGACAGGGAACACGAAGTAAGATCCTTCACTGGGAAAAAAGGCACTGTCCTTGGGCGGGGGATAAGGCTGCGGGAACGGGTTTCCACCCGGGTACGCAGCGTAAGGGTCGGTTAACGAGCCGGCCGTCGGATTGATGGTCAGAGCGTCGCCGTAGGGTGCGTTGTTCTCATAGCGGTCTTCCATGTACACGATCGGCTGCGAGAACCCGAGGGTATACGAAGCGCGGATACTCTCCTGGCCCTTGCCGCGCGGATCCCAGGCAATACCGAAGCGCGGTTCGAAATGGTCCCAGTGATTATTGATATAACCCTTGGGGATTCCGGGGTCCCCGTAAAAGAGCAGCCCGTGAGGCGCGGTCTTGAAGACGTTCGACGTAGTTCCGGCAAGGAACGCCGCCATCGAAAAGCTGACGCCGCGGCCCGCGGTTTCCACTTCGGGCAGGTCCGATTCCCAGCGAACCCCGGCGTTGACGGTGAGCCTGGGCGTTACCTGGTAGCTGTCCTGCGCATAGAAGGCAAACACATTCTTGGCAAACGTGCTGCCGGTGTCGTTGCCCTGGTAGAGGCTATAGAGGTCGCCGAGCATGAAGTCAGCGAGCGCGTCACCTGTGAACGACCCGTTGAAGCTGAACTGGCCGTTGGCGTTGTTGGTGCCCTGCAGGTTCATGTGGTTGTGGATGTAGTTGCCGCCGAACCCGAAATGATGCTTGCCGCGCGTCCAGAAAAGGTCGTTCAGGACGTTGATCTGGTTTGTGGTGACCTGGTAGGTTTCGCAGGTTCCGCAGGAGACGGTGAAGTCCCCCGAGACAGCCATGTAGATGTAGTTGGGAACCGGCGTGGCAACATTGATTCCGATGGTGCCGGGATTGATGAGGCTCGACACCTGGCCGCGACTGATGGCGCTGCGCGTCCCTGCAACATGGAACGAGTTCACCAGGTTCGCGCTGATCGTGTAGGTGTGCCCGATCGTCAACGACTGCTCCTGGTCGTTGAGCTGCGGATTAGTGGTATTCAGGAGGTTGTTGCTGAAAAAGCCCGGCTGGGAGTAGTGGGTGATGTAATAGCGGCCGAAGATCGTCTGCGCTTGACTCTTGTTCCAGTCCACGCGCCCGATGACCTGGTGCTCGGTGTTGGGATTGGGCGGCCCGTAGAGATAATGTCCGTTGTCGCTGGTGGCGAGCGGTAGATACGTCGTCACGAGTTGCAAGGCCGAAGCGTTATACATGCTCGGGCTAATGGTGTTGCCGACGAACGGTGCCTTGAGAGTCTTGCTGCCTTCAAAGGCGGTCCAGTCGCCGTTGAGAATTGCCTGGGTGGGAAGAATGTAGGTGGTGCTGTTGGACTGCTGGTGGAGGATCGTGCCCTGATAGCCGCCGAAGAAGAACAGCTTGCTCTTGACGATCGGTCCGCCGATGACGCCCCCGAATTGATTTCGCTTTAATGTATCGCGGGTCGAGAAATAGTTTGTCGCATTGAAAGCGTTGTTGCGCAGGAACTCGAAGGCCGTGCCGTGGAAGGCATTGGTTCCCGCGCGGGTGACAATGTTGACCACCGATCCGGGATGGAAGCCGTATTGCGCGGCGAGGCCCGAGGTTTGCACGCTGAATTCCTGGATAGCGTCGGGAAATGGAAACGGCAGGTTGACGTTGGAGAAGGAGTCGGTATTGTCGGCGCCGTCCATCAGGTACTCGGTTTGGGTTCCCTGGCTTCCGGCCACGGACAGGGTCACTTCGCTGGGGTAATTCTTGGTCCCGACGTTGTCGCCCGCCGGCGCAGTGGTCGCCGCACCCGTGAGCAGAATCAACTGCGTCGCCTGGCGCCCGTTCAGGGGAATATCCACCATGCGCTGCTGATCGATCACCTGCGATACCGACTGATCTTCGGTCTGCACCATCGACGCTTCCGCGTCCACTTGCACGGTCTGCGCCACTCCGCCCACCTTGAGGGTTACGTCGACGCGCAGGTTATTGCCCACCTGGATCACGATGCCGGACTGCACATAAGCGTTGAAGCCATCGCGGGTCACGTGAAGCTGGTAGGGCCCCACGGGAAGGTTAGGAAGGCTGTAGCCTCCATCCGCTCCGCTGGTGGTCTCGCGTTTGAATCCCGATTCCGTCTGCGTTGCCTCTACCTGGGCTCCCGCGACCACCGCCCCGCTCGAGTCCACCACCGATCCCTGGATTTGTCCGCCGCCCACAGCCTGGGCACGTAATTGGGGAGCCCTCTCGTTTAACAGGATCAGGAGTGCCGCGAGGCTGAGAATGCCGGATGTAATTTTAGTTTTCCCGGGTAGCTTTTTGAGGAATTGCATGGGAAGCGACCTCCACTACTTTGGTGCCCGAAGTATATATGCGCAAAGATATGAATTGTCAAACCACGAGGGCCAATTATCAGGATAAGTCGGCTGTCGCGAGTTTGCCGGTATCCAGCGTCCGCACTACTCCACGATCTAGGTTCACGGAGCCGGGCGTGGAGTCGCTCCGAATCCAAACGTCCGAAGATAAGTATCCGTGATTATTGACTGTAACCGCTCTTGTAACTCGATCAAACTCTAACCAACGAAACGCGACTGCCAAATTTCTGGTTGTCAACACACGCCGGGCAAGACTAGAGTGAATAGCGTTTAGGACAGATGTGACTTATTAATTCGACACACGAAGTAAAGCGCACAAGCCGTATCGAATCGGGGCCGCATCAAGGGATTGCCAGCCATCGACTCCAACTGCTGCGCACCCCCATATCGCGCAACGAGACAAGTCGCTCGCTTACGTCGCGAATATCTGGGTTGTCGACAGAGGTTGATTGAAATCGATTGCCGGACGGCTGCCAAAGAGGAGAGATCGTGCCCGCTCAGACCACGAATGCCAGGCTGCGGTGGGTGGTCTGCGGACTCCTGTTTCTCGTCACGACCATCAACTACATCGATCGTTCAGCGCTCGGGCTGGTGGAACCCATCCTCAAGCATATGCTGGGCGGCGACGCCAATCTTGCGCTGTATAACCAGCATTACAGCAACATCGTCACCTGCTTCATTGTAGCGTATGGCCTGGGCTTTCTCGTCTCGGGAAGAATCGTCGACCGCATCGGTGCAAAAAAGGGGCTGGCCCTGTCCATCGTGGTGTGGAGCATGGCGTCGATCAGCCATGCTTTCGCCCGGACGGCTGTGGGTTTTGGCGTCGCGCGCTTCACGCTCGGCCTGGGAGAATCGGGAAACTTCCCCGCCGCCCTCAAGGCCACGGCCGATTGGTTCCCTGTCGAAGAGAGAGCGCTCGCGACCGGGATCTTCAACTCCGGAACCAGCGCCGCTTCCCTGGTTGCACCTCTCATCATTCCCTGGGCGGCGATTCGATTCGGATGGCAGGCGGCTTTCTTCATCACCGGAGGCCTGAGCCTTCTCTGGCTCACGGTCTGGCTGCTCTTTCCCTACGACCGCGCGCAGAACCAGGCGGGCGCCGCCACCGGGCTTGCCGCTGAGACCGTCGCCCCGCGCGCGTCGTTCGGATCACTGCTCCAGGACCGGAGAACGTGGTTCTTCGCTTTTTCCAAGGCCCTCACCGACCCGGTCTGGTGGTTCTACCTGTTTTGGCTGCCGAAGTTTTTCCACGAACGCTTCCGGGTGGACATGCAACAACTGGGTTTGCCCCTGGTCCTCGTTTATGTGGGGGCGACCATCGGAAGCGTGGGCGGCGGCTGGCTGGCCGGTTACGCCCGCCGCGGCCGCTCGCCGTATGCCGGACGTCGATTCGCCATGCTGGTTTGTGCGCTTGCGGCCACGGCAGTGGTCCTGGTTCCCTTCGCGCACGTTCTTTGGCAGGCCATCGCCCTCTTGTGCGTGGCAACCGGGGCACACCAGGGATGGTCGTCCAACCTGCTCTCGACCCCGTCAGACATGTTTCCTTCGAACTCAGTGGGCACCGTGGTCGGCATCGGAGGCGCGGTGGGCGCCGCCGGCAGCACCGTCTTTACGACCGTGATCGGTCTCCTCTGGACCCATCATTCGCTGCTGCTCTTTTTTGGGGCGGGCTTTGCCTATCTCATTACCCTGGCTGCCTTTCAGTGGAAGATTCAAACGCCCGCTCCCAGGCCGGACGTGAAGCCGGCCGCTGTTTATTAAGGTCCATCAATTGAGCCGAACTGCCTAAAAAAGAACCTCTCCAACGGTCGCAGTCTTGAAGGGCACGGGCTTTAGCCCGCACATAAAGGCAGCAAAATCGGGCGGGCTTTAGCCCCTGAGGGAAGGCTCGGTCGCCGAAGGCACTTGTTCAGAGGTTCCCCAAAGCCGAACTGCCCGCCCGGCTCTGATCCAACGACTCAAATGCCATCTGACGAAACATCGCTTTGTAGAGGACCAGCGCAGCCGCGCCGCGCAAACGCGCCGCATCCCCATCCATCGCCGGAAGCACCCGGGGAATGCGCGACGTGAAGGACCTGGCAATTAATTCACTCTCGATGAGCGGGCAGATTCGGGACCACAGAGACGTACAGTCGCCAACGATAAGAATGACCTCCGGCGCCAGGCCGGCTGCGAGGATGGCCAGGCCGCGCGCCAAGGCGGTTGCCATCTTGTCGATGGACCGTAAGGCGCGGATGTCCCCGCTTGTCGCCAGATCCAGCAGTTCCTGGAACGAGGAGACCTTTCGGTCGGGATCAAGTTCCTGGTAGTAGCGCAGCCCGGCGCGGTTGGAGGCGAACGTCTCCCAGCAACCGATGTTTCCGCAGCCGCACACCGGACCCGAGTTCTCAAAAGGCATGTGGCCGAATTCGCCCGCCATGCCTTCCCTTCCGCGCACCAGGCGGCCGTCGAGCAGGATACCGGTGCCGATTCCTTCCGACACCGACACGGCCAGCATGTTTGCCGTGTCGCCCAGTTTCCCAAACCATCGCTCCGCAAACAGGCTGGCATTGGCCGCGTTCTCCATCACGATCGGAGCCTTGAGCGCCTTCTCCAACTCGCTCTGCAGGTCGACGCCAGCCCAGGAGGCATTGGGCGAAAACACCAGCCGATGCGCCTCCTGATCGACGCGCCCGGAAACACTCACGCCGACCCCGTCGATCATGCGCCCGCGAAACGCGGCGCGCAGTGGTCCGGCCGCCCTGGAAATGGCGCTGAATGTGGCCCGGAGGTCGGATTTGGAGCCGGCCTCGCCCCTCGCAGTGCCTGGACCGGAAAACTCGATCGTCTCGCGTTTAAGAATCTTGCCGTGGATATCGATTGCGGCCAGGTTGGCCTTTCCGGGGCGCAGGTCGACGGCCAGCGTGACATGTTTTTCATCCAGGCTCACAAAGGTCGGCCTGCGCCCGCGCGGCAGCCGGCCCAGAGTCCCCGGCGAAACCCATCCTTCCTCGATAAGTTGGCCGATGATCAGCGAGACGGTACTAGCCTGCAAACCGGTCAGACGAGCCAGATCAGCGCGGCTCACCGGCTGGCGCAGATGGATGGTGCGCAAGACGATGTCCCGGTTGATCTCTCGGGCGGTCTGGCTGGAAGCGAGTCCTCGATTTTGTCGGGTAGGCTTATCGGTCACGCGTGTCTCGCTATTGCCTTGTTATTTTCGAGATGCCGCTCGTGAATCGATTTGCCCGATTCGGGCGAGCAGGCAAACTCTACCACACTGGTAACGCGACCGGACCGCAGGCATCAGGTTCTGCGATCAACACCACATCCGTACTTTCGCCGGCGAAGATCGGTTCTTGTACCCGTGGCCACGCCAATTGAGGCTACTCGCTCAGCGCGAATGGCGGAGTCCCGGCCGTCGTGCATGTCAGGCGGTATGTCTTCACTCCGGAAGCTACTGTGAAGCCAGAAGGCGGCATCTAGGAAGGAGTTGGGATCAATCTCGGCTTCCCAGATCACCAACACCAGGAGTTTCCCCAGATGAAAATTAGCAGCATCACGATGGCGATTGCAGCGATGGGACTGTGTGCCACATTGCCGACACAAGGACAGGTGTTCGGTCAGAGGACGTACCCCGGCATGTACACCTACAACCATGCCGATCTGAACAACGACGGACGCGAAGACCTGATCTACCACACGCAGAGCGGATTCGCGGTGACGTTGAGCTCGGGACCAGGCACGTACGCAGCGCCGGTGAGCTACACGGTGCCCGACGGCGACGCTGCTGGAACGGTCTCGATAGACTTAAACAATGATGGCAAGCTGGACGAGATTGCCTTCAACAGCTTTGCCCCGGGTTTTTACGAATACCTCAACACCGGCGACGGCGGCTTGAACCTGCAGTCGACTTATTCATTGGCAAACATTCAGGACATGGTGGTGGGGGACTTCAACCACGACGGCTACGCGGATCTCGCCGTTCTTACTACCGGCCCTGGGAATGGAGGCACCCTGCATGTGTTGTTCAACAACCATGAGGGCGGCTTCACGGCGGGCCCCACGACGGTCACCTCCGCCCTGGGCCAGGTGACGGTAGGGGATTACGATGGCGACGGGGCGGCGGATCTGGCGGTGACCTCGTCGCAATCGACGTACTTGTATTTCGGCGACAACACGGGAAACTTCACGGCGGTAAATGCCACCACCGCCCATCATCCGCTGCTCTACCTGATGGATATCAATGGGGACGGAAAGAGCGACCTTGTGGGCGTGGCCTCGGCGGGGACCAATGGTGAATTTGGCATCTATTACCGCGATGTGTGGGTGCTGTACGGGAATCCGTTTCGCAACATCATCGAACAAGACATTCCGCTGAACGGCTACGCCGTGCCCTGGACATGGGGCGACGTCCCGGAGAAGAGCCCGAGCGTGGACGTAGCGGACTTCAACGGAGACGGCTTCCGGGACTTCGCGATCGTGGAGGCGCAGAACTCCGACGGCACCGGCACGCACACGCTGGCGGTGAAGATGGGGGAACTGAACGGGTGGAGTTCCGAGGTGAACGTGTACTCGAACAGCGAGCTGGGCTTTGGGGTTGCCGCCCTACGCGACAGCGACGCACTGAAGCCCGGTCTGCTGGTGGATACCTTCGCGAATAATACCCAGACCGCTCAGTTCTTCATCAACGACACCTCAGGCGGCTACTTCGGCGGGTGCGAATTTCCCAACACCGCGATCGGCATCAATGTCTGTTCGGCGACCTCCTACAGTTCAACCTCCGCACTGTTCAGCGCGAGCGCAGCCGGCCAGACAACTGTGCGCAAGGAAGAGATCTGGGTCGATGGGGTGAAGAAGTACCAGCAAACGGCGAAACACGACTATTCGCATTACGGCCTCATGGAAGTGACCATGACGCTTTCGCCGGGAACGCATCAAGTGACGATCATTGCGGCAGGGTACGACAACCTGGAGGTGAAGAAGTCGTATACGGTCACGGTGCAGTGAACGATGAGCAGCGATGGACGGGGGCCGCCATGGAGGCGGCCCGCTCCTCCCATCGCGCAGGATCGGGCTCGCAGTCAGCGAACTTTCTTCATAAGTTCATCGACCGCTGCAGCCGAACTCATCCGTTCCCCATTGAATTTCCCAGCATTTCGCCGTATTCTAAGGATGCAGACGAGTTTGTCCGCCTGAGTTGCCGTGGGTTTGCCGGCTGGCGGAGAGATGAGTGGGCTCACAGCCCACTTTTTATTTGGCGCAAACTCCTCGCGAAACACGCCGCAGTTTGGACGGTTTTTCGACCCCCAAGCAAGGGTCAAAAGTCGCGAAGCAAGCGGTGGTAAGCCGCTTGTTTTGCGGCATTTGGTGACGATGGCGGTCAGGCTGGACGAAATTCGAGCGGCGGCGCAACGCGTGGCAGCATCGCACGGGCTAGACGTGGTGGACCTGGAATTCACCGGCTCGGCGAAGGAACGCATTCTGAGGGTCTTCCTGGAGAAAAATGCGGAAGGCCGGGCGCGGTTGAAGGCAGGAATAGCCGCCGGGGTCGAGGGGCTGCCGGAACGGCTCGTGGAAGGGACATTAAGCCCCGAGCAGCTTTCGGGCATCACACATGAAGATTGCGCCGAGTTCAGCCGGGATTTTGGCGTTTTGCTGGACGTGGAAGAATTGGTTCCCGGAAGCGAGTACACCTTGGAAGCCAGTTCCCCGGGCCTCGATCGCAAGTTGACCAGGGCGGAAGACTTCAGAAGGTTTACGGGCAGCCTGGTCAAGATTCAGACGTTTGAGCCCATTCGCAATAACCGCCACTGGCAAGGCCGGCTGGTTGACACCCAGGTTTCAGAATCGAGATCTGGGGAACCCTATCGGGAGTCAGACTCCGGAACTGGGGAAACTTCGATCACGATCGACCTGGCCGCGGTGAAGCAGAACAGCAAGAGCAGGAAGGCTGGCGTCAGCACCGTAGCAATAGCGCTGAGCAACATCGAAAAGGCGCAGCTGGTTCCAGAGATTTAGCATTTGGCTCCGCCGCAATTCCTGGCGGGTTTCGGGCCGATATTCGATTCGGCCGAAAACTTGAGCCTTTCACTCAAACCATTTTCAACCGGCCAGACCACAAGCCTGAGCCGCGATTAAACCAGAGAGCAAGCATGGCTAGCGCTTTGTATCAAAGTATCGAACTCTTAAGCCGGGAAAAGGGCATCGAGGCGGCAATCGTGGTGGGCGCCGTCGAGGAGGCCATCGCCCTGGCCACGCGTAAGTACTACAAGACCCAGGAAAACATGCGCGGGGAGCTGAACAAGGAAACCGGCGAGATCACGGCATACATCTATAAGACAGTCGTCGCAGACGAAGACGAACTCGAAGATCCGGTCAACCAGATTACGCTCGAGGAAGCCAGCGAACTGGCGCCCGGCGTCGAAGTGGGCAGCGAGATTCGACTTTACCGCGACACCACTCCGCTGGGCCGCATCGCTGCACAGCTCGCCAAGCAGGTCATCTTCCAGAAGGTGCGTGAGGCAGAGCGCGACACGGTCTTCCAGGAATACGCTCACCGCGAAAAGGAAGTGCTCAACGCGACCGTTAAGCGGATCGAGGGCCAGGACATAATCTTCGACCTGGGCAAGGCGGAAGCCCGCTGCCCAAAGCGCGAGCAATCGCGGCTCGAACAGTTCAGCGTTGGCGAGCGGGTACGCGTAGTCCTGCTCAAGGTCGATCGCGCCGCCAAGGGGCCGCAGGTAATTGTTTCCCGCGCCGCGCCGGAACTGGTGCAGAACCTGTTTCAGTCGGAAGTTCCCGAGATCTACGACAACACGGTCGTCATCCGCGCCATTGCACGGGAAGCCGGCGAGCGGACCAAGATCGCGGTGATGAGCCGTGACAAGGATGTCGACCCGGTCGGAGCCTGCGTGGGCATGAAGGGCATGCGCGTGCAGTCCATCATTCGCGAACTGCGCGGCGAGAAAATCGACATCATTGAATTCTCGGAGGAGATCACCACCTTTGCCGAAAAGGCCCTGCAGCCCGCCAAGGTCAGCCGCGTCTCCATCAGCGACCTCACCGATAAGCAACTTGAGGTCATCGTTGACGATACCCAGTTGTCGCTGGCCATTGGTAAGAAGGGTCAGAATGTCCGCCTCGCGGCCAAGCTTCTCGGCTGGAAGATCGACATCAAGAGCGAAGAGGAGAAGCGCCAGGAGGTCGAGCAGCAGATGCAGGCCATGTCCGGCGGCCCCTCCACTCCCATTGAACAGGTCACGGAGCTGGGCGACAGCATCATTCAGAAGCTGGTGGTTGCCGGGATCACGACCGTCGAGGCTCTGGCAGATATGACGCCCGAGCAGCTTGAAGAAATTCCGGGGATCGGCGAGAAGACCCTGGAGCGCATCAGCGTTGCAGTCCGCCACTACTTTGGCTCCTTCGAAGAAGGTGAAGCGGCGGAGGCGGTTGAACTGGAGGAAGCTCCGGAGGGTTTGGCCGCCGAGTCGGCCGCCGCTGATACCGAGGACACCGCGACGGGCGAGCTCGAGATCGCAACACCCGAAGCAGTAGCGGGCACGGCTGACGCAGAGCTCGAAAATGCGTCCGAAGTTCTGGAAGAGGCCGAGCTGGAGCGTTCGGCCGGGGCGGAAAATGACGATCTCGAGGCCGCCAGCGAAAGCACGGAAGCCCTGGCGGAAGCCGAGGCGGAGACTGAGAGCCTTACTGCCGCCGAACTGGCGGTCGAGAACGTGCCTGAGGCCGACGAGGCCGACTTGCAGGAATTGGAAGCGGAAGAGAAAGAAATAGGCAGCGAAGAATGAGTCGGCTGATGAATGCGGCGCCATTCAAGCGCCGCATTGAAATTCACGACTCAATGGATAATGGACGTGAGAGCAGCAGCCAATGCCATGAGGTGACTATGAGCACTTAGGGCTTTGGGTAGCACAACCTGAAAAGAGGCGGATGAGCAAGGTACGAATCAACGATCTCGCACGCGAGATGGAAGTCAAGAGTCGGCAGATTCTTGACGTATTGGCGGAGCTCGGTCTGGGTGAAGGCAAGACGCACTCCAGTTCTCTGGAGGCGGACGAAGCCGAAAAGGTGCGCGCTCAATTTGAGCGCGGCAGCCGTGCGGCCGGTCACGGTAATACCGCAGCTTCCCGAGGGCAGCAGGGCATTCAGCCGAAGGTTGACCTCTCCCACATCTCAAAACCTGGTGATGCGCTGAAGGCCATCCTGGCCAAGAAGCAGGAGGACGAAGCCGCGGCGCGCCGCAGCCACGCCCCCGTGCGCCCCCCCGCGGCCGCTCCGCCGGCAGTCCAAGCGAAGCCTGGTCCGACGGCTGTGGCGGTCGCGCCCCCACCTGCGGCACCGGCGCGTCCGGAGCCACGCAAGATCGTTCCGCCTGTGCGCCAGGCGCCTCAGATTATTTCCGTGCCGCCTTCATCGCCCGCGATTGCCTCGCGGCCTCCAGCCACGCCGGTGGTGGCCAAGGCGCCGGCAGGCGTTGCCTCCTCGATACGCCCCGCGGTCACCATCGTTCCTCCCGGTGGAGTAACGGTGGTCAAGCCTCCGGCGGCGCCCGCGGCCCCGCCGCGCGCGGTTGAGGCCCCGGTCCCGGCCAAACCGGCTGCTACTGTAGCTCCGCAGACGCACGCTCCTGCAGCACCAGCGGCAGCTGCTCCGGCCCCGGTCGCGGCTGTACCCACTGCTCCCGCGCCTGTCGCTTCAGTCGCGGCGCCTCCGGCCCCGCCGGCGGTCGTGGAAGCGCCACCTCCAGCTCCCGCGGTCGTGACCCGACCGGTTCAGGAGCAGGCTCCGCCGGTGGTCCCGGCGCCAGCTCCGGCAGAAATGCCGGTGGTGGCCGCCGCCGCTGCCGAGCCGTCTGCACCGGCAGCACCTCCGCCGGCAGCCGAGCGCTCGCAACCCGAGCCATTTACGCCGCCCGCGCCTCCACCGCGGCGGGTCGTCATGCCCCAGACAGGCCCACGGCCGGTCTATAAAGCCCCTGTAGTCGCTCCCGTCGCCGCAGCTCCCCCATCCGGTGCTTCGGCCAATGCAGGAGCCGGCATTCAACGCGGACGGCCCATTTTTGACCGGAGGCCCGCGGGCGCTCCCGGCGGCCAGGGCGGCGGTTTTCAACGTGCACCGGGCGGCGCGCCAGGCCAGGGACAATTCCCTGGCGGTCCGCGGCCCAAACATCCGACGCGTTCCGATCCACGTGGCTTCACCCCCGGCGCGCCTGGCGCACCGGCTGGCCGTCCCGGCTTCGGTGCGCGGCCCGGCTTCGGTGCGCGGCCCGGTTTCGGTCCGCCGCGTCCAGGCGGATTCGGCCCCGGCGGTACGGCACCCACGGCCCCGACTGAGGCTCCGCGCGCACAACGCGCCAGCGCGGCCAGAGGCCGCGGCGGCCGCCAGCAATACCCCAAAACCAAAGAAGGCCCGATGAAGGGTTTCGTGCCGCCGCAGCGTTTCGGCGTCGGCGCGAGCTTCAGCACTGAGCCGCTGCCGATCAGCCGCGAAATCACGGTGACCGAGGGAATCAGCGTCAAGGACCTGGCCGAGAAGATTGGAATTCGCGCCAAGGACCTCATCGCCGCTCTTCTGATGCGCGGCATCTTCGTGACCGTCAACCAGTCTCTCGACGCAGAGATGGTGAAGGACGTCGCCGCCAAGTTCGGCGCCGGCGCCACCGTCATCAGCTACGAAGAGGAACTCGCCAACCAGGCCATCGAAGAAGTCCTCGAAGCGCCCAATTCCGACGAGCTCGAAGTTCCACGCGCTCCCGTGGTGACCGTGATGGGCCACGTCGACCACGGCAAGACCTCGCTGCTCGACGCCATTCGCGAAACCGACGTCGCGGCGGGCGAAGCCGGTGGAATCACGCAGCACATCGGCGCCTACAAGGTGCGCTTCACCAAGGAAGGTTCACCGGCTTCGGGCCGCGAGATCGTCTTCCTGGATACCCCGGGCCACGAAGCATTTACCCGCATGCGGGCCCGCGGCGCCAAGGTCACCGACATCGTGGTCATCGTGGTTGCGGCGGACGACGGCGTCATGCCTCAGACGCTCGAAGCGATCGATCACGCCAAGGCTGCCGATGTCCCCATCATCGTGGCCGTGAACAAGATCGACAAACCTGGCGCCAATCCGGACCGGGTCAAGAAGCAACTGGCCGATCGCGGCCTCGTTCCGGAAGAGTGGGCCGCAGGCGGCGAGGGCACCGTGTTCGTCGAGGTTTCGGCCAAGAAGAAGCAGAACCTCGACCTGCTTCTCGAAATGATCTGCCTGGTTTCCGACATCAAGGCGCCCAAGGCTACACCGGGACGCAAGGCTGTCGGCTCCGTCCTCGAAGCCAAGCTCGATCGCGGGCGCGGCGCCGTCGCTACCGTACTTGTCCAGGACGGAACCCTGAAGCTCAACGACAGCTACATTGTGGGCAACACCTTCGGCAAGGTGCGGGCCATGTTCGACGACCGCGGGCGGCCGCTCGAGGAAGCCGGCCCATCAACGCCAGTCGAAGTGCTCGGACTGGAAGCGATGCCGGATTCCGGCGACACCTTCCTGGTGGTGGCCGACCGCGACAAGGCCAAGGGCATCGCCCAGTACCGCAAGATGAAGGAACGTGAATCCCAGCTCGCCAAGAGCTCACGCGTTTCGCTCGAGGGACTGGCCGAGCAGATCCGCCAGGCCGGCGTGAAGGACCTGGCCCTGATCATCAAAGGCGATGTGACAGGCTCGGTGGAAGTGCTGGCTGACTCTCTGGTGAAGATGTCCACCGAGAAGGTGCGCATCAAGGTCATCCGCTCGGGGGTCGGTTCGATCACCGAGAGCGATGTGCTGCTGGCCACTGCCTCCAATGCCATCATCATCGGCTTTAATGTGCGCCCCGAGCGCAAAGCCGCTGAACTGGCGCAACAGGAAGAGGTGGAGATCCGCCTGCACTCCATCATTTACGAGTTGCAGGATGAAATGCACCTGGCCATGATGGGCCTGCTCGAACCTACGTTCAAGGAGAACTACGTGGGCCGCGCGGAAGTCATCAATGTCTTCCGCATTCCCAAGGTCGGCACCATCGCCGGCTGCCGGGTGCAGGATGGCGTGATCCGCCGCGACGCGGAAGTCAAGGTTCTGCGCGGCGGGGAACAGGTCTTCAAAGGCAAGATCGGCTCCCTGAAGCGCTTCAAGGACGATGCACGCGAAGTGACCAACGGCATGGAGTGCGGCATCGGGATCAACGGCTTCAGCGATATCAAGGAAGGCGACATTCTCGAATCGTTCTCGACGGAGAAGATGGCTGCCGACCTCGGGGCGCTGACGTCAGCCAAAGCGTAAACCTCGCACGATACCAACAAAACCGGCCCGCTCCTCTTCACGAGAAGCGGGCCATTTTCTTGAGCGAACCTGGTCCTTCCTCCGCCGGGTGCCCCAGGCCTCGCTTTTGAGACCTGGGAGTGATCGACCCGACATAGAAGCACGTGCAAGCGAATGATCCGGGACGTATCGTTCGCGCGTCACTCGTATCGCAGCGCTACCGACGGGTCCACCAGCATTGCCCGCCGAGCCGGCAGGTAGCAGGCCAGCATCACGACAGCCGCCAATCCAACAGCCACACCCGCCAACGTCATCGGGTCGTTCGCGCCGATGCCGTAGAGCAGTGGCGAGAGCAGCCGTCCCGCCGCGCATGCGGCAGCGAGGCCGATGCCCAGGCCAATCATAGTGACATAGAGCCCCTGCCGCATCACCAGCTTCATCACGTCGGTTCGCCGCGCTCCCAGCGCCATGCGCACTCCGATTTCGTGCGTCCGCTGCGATACCACGTAGGCGATGACGCCGAACAATCCGATGGCGGTGAGAACTACTGCCAGGACCCCCGATGCTCCGAGCAACAGGCCGGTGGTGCGGGCCGGGAAGAGCGGCAATGCCATGTACTCTTCGATGGTCTGCACATCGGTAGCCGCCATCATTGGATCCACGACCTGCACCTCGTGGCGTAACGCCTCCAGCACCGATCGTGAATCGCCCGATGTACGTAGGACAAGGGTTCTCATGGGCGGCATCTGCCCGCGGAACACCACGCGTATCGGCTCTTCGCCGAGGGTCCGGTATTTCCCGTCTTTCACTACACCGATCACCTCGCCAGTCGTCTTTTCACCGCCAAACGCGATCCTTTGCCCGATGGGATCCTCACCGGGCCAGAGCTTTCGCGCCAGCGCCTCGTTGACAATGGCAACGCCGGGCTCTTCGTCCTCGCTCTCTTTCTGGGTAAAGTCCCGGCCGCGCAGCAGCAGAACGCCCATGGCCGAAAAGTATCCAGAGCCCACACGAAAGACGTCGGTCGGAATCTGATCGGAGGCTTTGTCGAAAGTTCTTCCCAGCGAAGTCTGTTCCCGCGAAGTGCCCAGAGGCAGATGATTCACATAACTGGCTGCGGTTACATTGGGCAGGGCGCGGACATGGTCCAGCATCTGGCGGTAGAAGGCGGCAATCTTTTCCGGCGAATATCCCAGAGCCTCTGGGTCGAGCGTAGCCACGGCGATATTCCGTGTGTCGAATCCGGGATCGATGGAGTTGGCATGCATCAGGCTGCGCACGCAAAGCGCCGCGCAGGCCAGCAGCACCACGCAGGCGGCGATCTCGCCAATCAGCAGCAGGCTGCGCAGCCGCGATTTGCGCAGGCCGGCGCTCTTGGTTTCTTCTTTGAGCACCGGGGCTGCCTCCACCCGGGCGCAGCGCAGCGCGGGCACGATTCCAAAGACCACGCCAGTGGCAAGCGAAACCAGCACAGCGAACAACAGCACCCGCCAATCGAGCGGAACCTCGAGTGTCACGGGCAGGCTTGGCGGCTTCAGTCCCAACAGGAGCCGCGCCAGCCACCACGCGAGCAGCACTCCCGCCATCCCCGCCATCGAGGAAAGAAGCAGGCTCTCCACCAGGATCTGCCGGATAAGTCGTGCTCGTCCCGCTCCCAGCGCCGAACGGATCGCCATCTCACGAGCCCGATGGGTGGCCCGTGCCAGCAACAGGCTGGCGGCATTGGTGCAGGCGATCAGCAGGACGAGCGCAAATATAGCCAGCAGAAGCCCGGTAAAGGCTCTCACGTAACCGCGGTAAGGCCCCGGCACCAGGGTCGCCGCATACACCGTTGCGTCCAGATTCTTATTGGTGTCAGGATGGTCCAGTTCCGCCCGGTGCGCCAGAACATGCATCTCTGCCTGCGCCTGGACAGCATCCACGCCTGCTTTCATCCTTCCCGCAACAATCAGCCAGTAGCCATGCCGGTCGGTCAGCCTGCCCTTGTCATGCGTGAATTGCTCCTGCGCCGTTAACGGAGCCCAGAAATCAGGATCGGCGGCCACCACCATGCCAGTGAACCCGGCGGGCGCAACGCCAATGATATTGAAAGTAGCGCCGTTCAACACCAGGGTTCGGCCTACAACCGATGGATCAGCTCCGAATTGCCGCTCCCAGAAGGAGTGGCTCAGCACGACGACCAGTTGCGGGGAGCCAGGTTGATCGTCGGCGTTCGAGATCGTGCGGCCCAAGGCTGCAGTCACGCCCAGCAACGAAAAGAAGTTTCCCGACACAACCTGGCCCTGGATGACTTGCCCTTCTCCCGCGCGATTCCAGATGGCGCGCGTGCCATCCCCATCAAACGCCAACAGGCCTTCTAATGAGCGGCTGTGGTCGCGGTAGTCGGTGTAGTCGGGATAAGTGAACGGGAAGTAGCTCTGCACGCCTGTCGAATCTCGCTGGTGCAGCCATATCTCAAGTAATCTGCCGGTTGCTTTCACTCCAGCCGGGGGCCGAAGCAGGAGCGCGTTGACAAAGCTGAACACCGCCGCTGTCATGGCAATTCCCAATGCCAGGGCCACGACAACGGCGGCGTTTGAGCCGGGCTGTTTCATGATCATGCGCATGCCGAAACGGATGTCACCCCAGATCTCCGCCGGCGAAAGAAAACTGCGCTGTGCGCGTCGCCGCTCCTTGAGAATCGTGACATTACCGAACTGTATCCGCGCGGCGCGGTGCGCATCCTGCGCCGACATGCCCTGCCGAACGTACCGCTCCTTTAACAAAGCGATGTGGACCTGAATCTCCCCATCCAGATCCTGGTCGTCGCGCCGCTGCATGAACAATCCCTTCGTCTTTGCCGCCCACAGCCGCAAGATCCGCATCGTCTCACCCCTGCCTTTCGAGCCTCAGCACCCTTCCGATTACCCCCGCGATCCGCTCCCAGTTCTCCGTCTCGAGCGCGAGTTGTTTCAGCCCTAGCCTGGTAATCGAATAGAAACGCGCTTTGCGATTGTTCTCCGAGATACCCCACGAGGACACGATCCAGCCTTGCTGCTGGAGGCGAAGAAGGGATGTGTAGACCGTGCCTTCGTTCAGTTGCAGAACATCGTCACTCACCTGCTCAATTCGCCGGGCGATTCCGAAACCATGCAGCGGTCCCAGCGCATGGAGCGTCTTCAGAACCATCAGGTCGAGCGTTCCCTGCAGCACGTCGGATTTCTTATCAACCACGTCGTTCTCCTTTGGACATACCAAAGAGCGTATACCCCATTCCTTTGGAATGTCCATAGGAATTAGAAAATTTCCGAACACCCGACCCTTCCCTCCCGTCTTAGCGTGTGAACACCCAGATGATCGATGAATAAAAACCTGGGTGCCCCAGGTCTCGTGTTTGAGACCTGGGAGGGATCGTTCGAACAGCAACGCAAGGGAGCGAACACGTCTTGACCACCGATGAAGAGGCGGAGTTCACGGCGCTAATCGAGCGCCATTCGCGCTTCGTCTTCCGTGTGGCCTACGGCGTTCTGCTCAATGCACACGACGCTGAAGACGCGGTGCAGGAGACCTTCTTGAAGCTTTATCGCAATGGCGGATGGCGGCACGCCGAGAATGAACGCGCGTTCCTGGCCCGGGTGGCGTGGCGCATGGCGGTCGACCGCCGGCGGACGATCCGGCCCAACGATGCGCTCCCTGATGTGGAGGAGACTCCCGGGACGGCTCTCCAATGGGCCTCGCCGCATCCCGGCCCCGAACAGGTTCTGGCTGCCGCCAACCAGCACGCGCTGGTGCATTCCCTGATTGACGCGCTACCCGAGGAACTGCGACTGCCGCTTGTGCTCTCGGCCTCGGACGAGCTCAATTCACGCGAAATCGCAACCATCCTCAGCATTCCCGAAGGCACCGTCCGCACCCGCCTGCAGCGCGCCCGCCAGGTGCTCCGCGAGCGAATCGCGAACCTTCAGACCCGCAAACAGGAGACGCATTATGCGTAAGAAAGACGATCTCGATCTCCTGATAGACTCGGCTCTTGCTACGTACGCCGACCCCGGCCCGGACTCCGGGCTTGAGGACCGGGTGCTTGTCACACTGGCAACGGTGCGTACAGAGACACCATCGGCACGCGGAGGCTGGCGGAGGCGTGGGCTTCCGTGGGCCGTCGCCATCCCGATAGCGGCGGGTCTGCTGTTTCTGTGGCTTTCGCCGAGAAGGGACAAACCCCTGCCGGCTTCGGAGCGCCAAGAAGCCCATTCGGCTGCTCCGAACGCAATCGCTCCTCACGCAAATTCATCGGCCGAAGTCCGGCCTGCTGCCCCGCACAGGCGCACAATTCGCGTCACCCAACCAACGTCACCGCTTCAAACGGCCCAGGCTGCTTCGCTTCCCAAGCTTGATGTATTTCCGACTCCACAGCCTCTGACTGCGGAAGAACGCGCGCTGGTCGTGGTCGTATCGCAGACTCCGCTGCCGGCGCGCGAAGCACTGGTCGAGGCGCAAAGCCTGGACGCCGTGCCGGTCCGCATTGCCGAAATCAACATTCCCCCGCTCGAACCGCCCGACCAGGGCCAACCCTAAGGAGACTCCATGAACAAGAGAACCATCGTTTGCTGCTTACTGCTTCTCGCCCCGGCCCTGACGCTGCATGCCCGTGCACAGGACACGGCCAAGGCTCCGGAGGCCGCCAAGGCCCCCGAGCCCCCCACGCACTACTACCGTCTCGAATTCGTGATCCAGGAACTGGGGTCCGACGGCAAGCCCACCAACAGCCGGACCTATACCACCACCGTGAGCACCGGCCGTATGGACCACTACGGCGCGATCCGGACGGGGGCAAGGGTGCCGATCATTACCGGCGCACTCCACGGGCCGACCAACGCAGGCGACAGCAAACTGGAATTCCAGTACCAATACCTGGATGTCGGGGTGAGCATCGACACGCAGAATGTGCACGAAAATGGCGGCCAATTGTCCATGCTCCTGAAGGCGGAAGTCAGCAGCCTGGCCGATCCCACGCACTCTTCCTCCTCCGAGCTCCCCAATGATCCCGTGATTCGCCAGAACTCGTGGCAGGCTTCCGTGCTCATACCCATCGGCAAACCGACGGTCGTTTTCTCCTCGGATGCCCTCGAAAACAAAGGCGGAATGCAGCTTTCCATGACGGCAACCCGGCTCGATTGATCGCCCGGGCCGGCCTCCAGTGACCGCAAGGGGCCGTACGGTATTCTGGCAGCATCATGTCTGATCTGGGGGCGCTTGATCCCATTCGCCTGACCCGCGAACTGGTGGAAATCGAATCGACCACCTATCACGAAGGCGCGGTCGGGGATTTTCTGGCGGGGTTTCTTGAGGTGCGGGGCTGGGAGGTGGAAAAGACTCCGGTCCCGCAGCCGCCCGAAAGCCGCACCGCCGGGGATCGCTGGAACGTTTACGCGGGAACCAGGGGACAACAGCCGGATCTCGTGTTTTCGACGCACATGGATACCGTTCCTCCGCATATTCCCTTTAGCGAGGATGCGGAATTCATGTATGGCCGCGGCGTCTCCGATGCCAAGGGGATCATTGCGGCCCAGTGTGCAGCGGCCGAAATTCTGCGGGCGGAGGGTTTTCGGATCGGGTTGCTGTTTGTGTCGGGAGAAGAGCGAGACTCGGCGGGAGCCATCGTGGCCAACGAAACTCCCCGGGGCAGCCGGTTCCTGGTGAACGGCGAACCAACGGACAATCGGCTCGCCCTGGCGTCCAAGGGAGCCCTCAGGGCGGTGTTCAAAGCGACGGGCAAGATGGGCCACTCGGCGTATCCAGAGCTTGGAGACAGCGCCATCCACAAGCTGGTTGAGGTGATGGCGAAGCTGCTCGCGATGGAGTTGCCGTCAACCGAGGACGTGGGGCCCTCGACGCTGAACGTCGGGTTGATCAACGGCGGGCATGCGCCCAACGTGATCGCCGACAAGGCAGAGGCGCAGGTGCTGATCCGGCTGGTGGGCGACTCGGGGCCGATCCGCGCCGCCATTCTGGAGGCTGCCGCGGGCCGGGCCGAAGTCGATTTCACGCTGGAGATCCCATTTGTCCGGCTGCGCGCGGTAGCGGGCCTGCCCACCATGATTGCCAAATTCACCACCGACATTCCCAAACTGAGTAACTGGGGCGAGCCGCTGCTGCTGGGGCCGGGAAACATTCACGTAGCCCACACGCCGTATGAAAAGCTGGCCAAGGCGGAACTCTTCGAAGCCATCGAGTTATATGTCCGGGTTGCGAAACAATTACTTGGCTAGCAGCTTATGGTAGAAGTGCGGTTTTGAAGGGGCACGACTTCAGTCGTGCCGTAACCTCTCAGGAATCAATGGGGCTTTAGCCCCTGAGGGAGGCATTTCGGAAATTTTGACCACAGGCTCCTGAAAGCCGGCCTGCCCTGCTGTGCGGCCCCGATCTAAATCATCCAACCAGTCATACAGGAGAAGAATCATGAGCGCAGCGATCTACGACGTCCCCGTTCGCAAAATTACGGGCGCGGAATCGTCTCTGGCGGAGTACAAGGGCAAGGTTGTCCTGGTGGTCAACGTGGCATCCAAGTGCGGGCTTACGCCGCAATATGAGGGGCTGGAGGAACTTTACCGGAAGTATCGCGACCGCGGCTTTGTGATCGCGGGGTTTCCAGCCAACGATTTCGCGGCCCAGGAGCCGGGCACCAATGAAGAGATTCAGACCTTCTGCACCACCAACTTCGGCGTGGATTTTCCCTTGTTTGACAAGATCACGGTTGTTGGCGCGGAGAAGCATCCGCTGTATGCCATGTTGATCCACGCGCAGCCCAAGGCGGTGAGCACCGGCAAGGTTCCCTTTGCGGAGGATCTGCGGAAGTACGGCATCTCGCCCAACGCGGAGCCGGAAATCCTGTGGAACTTCGAGAAATTTCTGGTCAACCGGTCGGGCGATGTCGTCGCTCGTTTTGCACCCGACACCAAGCCATCCGATCCGGCCCTCGTCGCAGCAATCGAGACAGAGTTGGAGCGGTAGCCGAGCTAGACACATCCGTTAGGCGCCGGCTCGGCCTTCTTCCGCGGTCCTCGTCACCCGAGCCTCAGCCTCTTCATCGCGACCCGAGGCAAGGCTGAACCGGACTTTTCGAGCACCCATTTGGCGATCCCGAGCCAGAGCCCGGTTCCGAGGAGCAGGATAGCGAAATCCACCCAGCGGCTCGAAGCGGCGAGGTCGCGCCCCAGGGCCCGCCAAAACACCCCCAGCAACCCCGAGAAGATCGCCCAGACAATGGCGCCGCTGCTCAGGGCCGCCAATGCGCAACGTCCGATTTCCGCAAAATCCAGGCTGGCCACCGACACCATCTGCTTCTCATGCAGCATGATCGCAATTGTCAGTGTCTGGATGGCGATACCGATATCGGAAGCGATCGCCAGCCCCATGGCCCCGTTCCAGCGATAGAGCGCGGCATACACCGGAAGCGAAATGAGGGTGATGACCGTGCCTGCGGCCATGGGCGCGAAGGTGTTGCCGGCGGCATAAAACGCGCGCGCGTAAATGGCCTGTCCCGACCACAGGAACATGGAGATCGAGAAGACCGTGAAGTAGGCCGCGCATTCCCGCGCGTCGGCAGCCGAAAAGCGGCCCCCCACGAAGATCAAATCAACCAGGGGGACGCCGAGCGAGACCATGGCCGAAGCAGCGAGCAGCCCGAGGCAGGCTACGCGGGACACCGAATCGGCCACAAGGGTCGCAAATTCGTAGCGTTTTCCCTGCGCCCACAGGCTGGCAAAGAAGGGCATCGAAGCGGCCCCGGCCGCCTGCGCCAGTACCGACATCGGCGCCGTGAACAGCTGCTTGGCATAGTTCAGCATCGACACCGCGCCGTTGGTCGTCGATGCGAAGTGAGCGATGATCCAGTTGTCCGCGGTTACAAGCGAAACGCCAATTATGAGCGGCAGGGATAAACGAAGCCACGCGTGCAATCCCGGATCGCGCCAGTCAAGCATGGGCCTGTAGTGCGTGCCGGCGCGGCGCGCGAAATACCAGTTGAGTAGAAACGGGCCGAAAAAAGCCCCGACCGTGGTGCCGATGGCTAACGAAGACACACCCAGGCGCTTGACCAGCAGCAGGCCGCCGACAATTGTCCCCAGGTTGTAGATGAGCGGCGCCACTGCCTGCACGTTGAACTGCTTCCGCACCAGCAGCACCGCGCCGAACACGCCTCCGGCAAAGAAGAACAACTGCGCCGGCAACAGAATGCGCGTGAGCTTCACGCACAAAGCGGCCTTTTGCGCGTCAAAACCGTTAAACCACCAGTGGATGTACCATGGGGCAAAGATCTCCGCGAGCACGATGGCCGTCCCCAGCACCAGGTACATGGTGGTGAGAATCACGGAGAGGGAACGCCGGCCTTCTTCTTCGCGCCCCGAATCCCGGTACTGGGTCAGAATCGTAACGAACGCGATAGAGCCGGCGCCGCCCACCAGGAAGTACGAAATCATGTCGGGGAGCACAAAAGCCGCGTTCAACGCATCGGCGCTCATCCCGCGCCCGAACAGCCACACGATGTACTTGACCCGGACCAGGCCGATGATGCGGGAAAGAAACGTCGACGCCATCAGCACCACGGTCGCCGTGAAGGCGGTATGCGCGTGCGAAGGCCGCAGCGCTCCCAGGGCGCGCGCCCACCCCGATTGCGGAGTCCGCAAAGGTTCAGTTGAAGGTAGACTGTCCACTTGTCTTGATTCTACTGGGAATGGAGTTGGCTCGTCTGCTTTCTAAAGGGCCTGGAACCCGCCTGTCAATACGGACCATCGACCGGGCCGTCTATTTAGGATGTTAGCGGGGGAAAATACATGAAGATTGCGCTCGCTTTTGGCGTCACCTTCTGTTTTGGTGCGGTAGGAATGGCACAAGCACAGACCATCCGTGGCCGGGAAGGCATCACTCTACCGTTGCCGCCGCCGGTTCAGGCCGATCCCGTTACCGACAATTACTTCGATATCAAGATCACCGACAGCTATCGCTGGCTTGAGGATGCCAAAAGCGCCCAGACCCGCGAGTTCATCGACGCGCAGAACGCCTACACGACGCGCTATTTGAAGCAGGCCAAGATCCGGCCCCAGATTGTGGACGACCTCGACCCCCTTGAAAACGTAACGGAAACCGGCGCTCCCCGCGAGCGGGCGGGCAGCTACTTCTTCGAGCGGCGCCATTCCGGGGAGCAGCAGTTCTCCATTTATGTGCGTCACGGGTGGACGGGGAAAGACGAGCGACTTATCGATCCTGCCGTGATGAGCCGCGATACGAACACGTCGGTGCAGCTCGAGGACGTTTCCCGCGACGGCTCCCTCATTGCCTACGGCCTCAAGGAGGGCGGCGCGGACGAGCACAGCATCCACCTCTTCGAAGTCAAGACCAAGAAGACGCTGGAGGATGAGCTTCCCGCCGCACGCTATTTCGGGAGCGTGTTCGCTCCCGACGGGAAGAGCCTCTACTACGCGCGCAACAACAAGGAAGGGACACTCCTGTTCCAGCACGTGCTGGGAACGCGGCCGTCGAAGGACGTCCTGATCTTCGGGCGCGAATTCCGCGGCGAACCCCTCGGCCCCATCGACCTTTTTGGACCGACCATTACCGACGACGGGCGCTACCTCGTCATTCAAATCGATCGCGGCGTACCGGCCCGGCGGGTGGACATCGTGTTCCGCGATTTAACCAAGCCGGGGTCGCCGTTCGAAGTGCTGGTCTGGGGCCTGGACTCGCATTTTCAAACCATCTATGCCAAGGGCACCTGGGTGACGAAGACGGACTACAAGGCACCCAACGGAAAAATCCTGGCCGCTGATCCAGGCGTTCTGCCCGACGCCTGGAAGACCATCGTGCCCGAAGGACAGGATGTCATCGAGGACTGGTCCATTGTGGGCGGCAAGCTCTACGTCAACCGCCTCAAGGATGTAAAGACGGATACAACTGTGTTCGCCCTGGACGGCAAGCCTGCGGGCAAGATCAGCTACGACGAGATCGGTTCCGCTTCGACCATGGTGGGGCGCACCACCGATCGCTATGGCTACTTCAGCTTCGAGTCGTTTATCCGGCCCTGGACCATCTACAGGCTCGATACCACCACGGGCAAGCGGGAGATCTTTTTCCAGCCAAAGATCGACTTCGACAGCAGCCAGTATGAGTTGAAACAGGTCTTCTTCGAATCGAAAGACGGGACCAAAGTTCCCATGTTCATCGCCGGCAAGAAAGGGCTGAAGCAGGATGGCACGGAGCGGCTGCTGATGACGGGCTACGGCGGCTTTCAGGTCAGCATGACCCCCGAGTGGAATCCCGCCTACGCCTGGTGGATCCAGCAGGGCGGGTGGTTCGCCATGCCCAACCTGCGCGGCGGCCAAGAATACGGAGAGCACTGGCACGAGCAGGGCATGTTCGAGAAAAAGCAGAACGTGTTTGACGACTGGTTTGCGGCGGCACAATACCTGATCGACAACAAGTACACTTCGCCGGCGCACTTCGCCATCCGGGGCCGTTCCAACGGCGGCCTGCTCATGGGCGCCTCGATCGTCCAGCATCCCGAGCTGTTCTCGGCGGTCTGGTGCGGCTATCCGTTGCTCGATATGCTGCGCTACCAGAAGTTTCTCGTGGGCCGCTACTGGACGACTGAATATGGATCGGCCGAGAACGAAAAGCAGTTCCCTTACCTGCTGAAATACTCGCCGTACCAGAACGTCAAGGCGGAGACAGCTTATCCCGCCGTGATGTTCTTCACCGGCGACAGCGATACCCGGGTCGATCCGCTGCACGCGCGCAAGATGACCCCGCTGCTGCAGGCGGCCTCGTCGAGCCGGCGGCCGATTCTGCTCCACTACAGCCTGTCCGGGGGCCACTCCGCCGGGGTCAGTGTCGACCAGAAGATCCAGGACGACGCCGACGAACTGGCCTTCCTCTGGACTGAAACGGGACAACCAGGCCGGGCCGCCAAGCCTCATGCACCCTAGTGTCCCGTCCCGCGTAAGAGTTGGCTACGGCGTTTTACTGCACCAACTCAACCTCACCCACGCGCCAGGTCTTGTCGAACCAGGGTTCGAGTGGCCCGTAGAGGCGGAAGAGCATATTACAACCCTTGCCGGGAACGGTCTGCGCCCAGTTCGCCTCGGGGGCTCCCGGCGGCAGCTTTGGACCGAACCAGACATCGGTTGAACCGTCCGGGTTGGTCACAAGACCCTTGTCGAAACTGTTGACGCTCGGGAAGCGCTGGTCGGTCTGCAGACATGAGCGAGTCTGGTTGTCATACAGGGTGAACGACCAGTTGTCCTTTGCCGGGATGTGAGGCGGCAGATGCACCTTGTAGGTGTTGCTGCCGTCGAGCCCTTTATGTGAACTGTCCGTAAACGCGGCGGCGTATTGCGAGCCCAGGCCGACCATCTTGGCGAACATCGCCGGCGTAATGCCTGTGGCCCAGTAGTGAAAGCCGGTGCGGCTGTCTAAATCAAATACGCCGGGGCCGAGAAGAAACTGATAGCCGGAGCTTGATGGAATCCACCAGGAACTGCCCGGGTAAATGTAGCTCGCCTGGTCGCGGCTCCGGAATGTAAGGGCGCGGGCCGTCGCATTACCCACTGCGGCGGACTCGGTGAGGATCTTCTTCATGCGCTCGTCCGGTGCAAAGGGTTTGCCCTTCTGGAGGCCGATGGAGGCGAACAGGCCGAGGGTCTCAGGGTCCAGCGCCTCGTTGGGCTCCATTTCCAGAACTTCGTGAACTTCATCGTAAAAGTGGAAATCATTGGCATGGATCGTGTTGTGTGGAACGCCGCTCATGTTGGTGAATTTCGTTGCCGGCGGATTGGCCGCCTGTGCCAGCGGGTAGATTTTCAAGAGCTTCTTGATGCTCTCCACGGCCGGCTTGGGGTCGCCATTGACCAACATGCCGCGCCCCGGCGCCCACACGCCGTAAGTCGCCGGGCGTATCACGAAATACCCTTTCGGCACGTCACCTTTGTAGCCCGGAGGAAGGAACAGGAACTTGCCGCCCTTGCCTTTGTCCGGACCGGCATTGCCATAGTCGCCGATCCAGCGGAACCAGTGGTCGTCGAGCACGCCCAGGACATTGGGTGGAGTCTCCATCACGATTGGTCCCTTGGTGGTATCGAGCCAGGTGAAGAAGTAAACGCTGGAATTGTTCGGCGTCAGCCAGAGCGCTTTCGAGTCCATCAGGTCCTCGAAAATCATTACGTTGCCGTCGACGCCACCGCACTTCTTGGCCGCCGGGAGGAAGGCCTGGACTGAGGCGCCGGGTACGCCGCGCAGGAACGTCTGTACGCCGCGCATGAAATCGAGGTTGTCGTAAACCAACTGGGTAGTTGCGTCGTCAGGAAAGCCATCGAAGAACTTGAGAGTTCCAATCCGGCTTTCAACCGAATCCGGCGTGGTGATTTCCGCGGGAATGTCCGAAGTCATCTTCATCTTCGGCACCGCTTGTGCCTCGGTGGTGGCACCCATGGGCGCAGGCTTATTGTTACAACCAGTAGTGGCTATGAGGGCGAAGGCCACAATGCAGCCGAGCGGGGGCAGCACGAGTCGAATACCTTGCATAGATGATGTTGAACCTCCGGGGATTTTTCTGATCAACGCGAGCGTATGCCTTGCGGCGACTTCCTGACACTGGCAAATCTGACAGCGCGATCCCTGAAACCTCTCCAGGACTGC
>Ga0207098_10019_pt1 | contig 47195 bp, 40 predicted proteins | sample Alteio_BWMinHeat_84_FD_153548 | JGI IMG/M metagenome (GOLD analysis project Ga0207098, IMG submission 153548) | Enriched cells from forest soil in Barre Woods Harvard Forest LTER site, Petersham, Massachusetts, United States -... | ecosystem: Environmental > Terrestrial > Soil > Temperate forest >...
TACGAAAAGGAGAGCAACAGCGTCATCCACGCCAGGGGCGTGCGGCGCTGTTTATTAACCACCACTAACTGACGCATGGACGGTGATACAGGCGGAGCTAGAATCGCGCACTGCCGGTCAGTGAGTGCCACGGCGATTTGCTTCATTCTAGAGATGCTCGGGACCCGAGCGCATTTCTTGTTATTTGTTGAGTTGCGAAACGCGTAAACCGCGGTCGATGAGTTGATCAATGTGAAGTCATCAACCGAGACGGGGGCAACCCTGATGTTCGTCGACGACCACGCGTTACTAATTCACGCAACCACCGGATCGGGGCGTGATATGGCGGCATTCCTCGCGGGGCTGATTCGTCCTCGATGTGCGCGGCATGTGAGAAACTCGGCGAATATCAAACATGCTCCTACCGCAACCAGATTGCAGACAACGGCACCCCATGCTCCCTGATTGTGCGGTCGTATAAAAACAGGAGGTATTTCTACAAGGCCTTCAAACAGCAACAGCATCACCGCAAGAAGCCTGGCGGCCAGGACATCCATAATTCCGGAGCAAATTGCACTTCCTGCCAGGAAGAAAGCGATTCCGGTTGGCACCGCCCAAAAATTTCCGAACGGCATCCACTGCGGGACGATGCTCGCGAAGACGTGAATGCCGACGAGATGGGCCAAGCCGAAGACGATAGGAGGCAATCCCAACATCCATCGTGCGGCGATCGCCGCTCTGTCCTGCAACGGGGAATCCGATGAGGCGGTGGACGCGTAAACGATTGCTGCCGGAGCGACCAGCAATAACTGTTGAGCGACCCCGAAAGAGATGCCGAGTAATGCATCGATTCGCCAACCAAGCGCATGAATCCCGGCATAGTACCGAGGTAGCCAAAATGCCACAAAAATCAAGTAGACGATGGCGGATGCCGCGGCGCCAATCCTTGCGTTGCGCCGCCACAAGATTGCAAGACCAGCTCCGACCAGCCAGACGCCCGCTACGCAGGCCAGTATGTGCTGACCAGGAATATTTTTGCCCAGGTGTATGCGGAGCGCCTCGCAAAACTCATGGAAGGAGCCAAGCAAAGGCATTGAGCTAGCCAGACTTCCGCTGGGATTTACTGCGAAGAGGTGATCGGATCCGGGACGCCTCGTTGCTTCGAAGTTGTTGACAATGCCAATAGCGAGAATCAGGACGTTGACGAGTCAATGGGGAAGATGAACGCGCTGCAGCAATGCGCGAAAACGTTCGTCGCCGCGAATCTTGTCGAGGCGCGGATCGGCGGACAGGTCGAAAACGATATTGTTGTGGTCATCCAGATCGCGGTTGAACCAGCGAAATGCCTCCGTTAGATTGCCCAGGCGCACGTAGCTCATCGCGAGGATATTCGAGCGGTATTCGAGATCGGACCTGAGCAGGAAATACTTGATTCGGGCTTCCTGATACGCTTTCCATCCCCCGGTCGCAAACGCCAAGCGGAAAGAGTTGATGTCCTGGGCAGAAAGGTCCCGGGGGAGGATCTTCAAATCGGCCGCGAAGGCCTCGCTGTATCGGCCCTGGACCTCGTAAATGTTAGAGTTCCAACCTTCAACATACCCGAACCTGTCAGGTGCGATCTCCAAGGCGCGTTTGAGGGCGACGAGGGATTCGTCGTAGCGGCGGGCATAGTAGAGCATCGAGCCGAGAAGCCGATTGGCCCAGAACGAGAGCGGGTCAAGTGTGACGGCGCGTTGCATGGCGTTTACCGCTTCTGCCGGCCGTCCAACCGATGTGAGATAGATTGCGTACCATGTTTCCGCGTCGGAACTGCTGGGACTGAGCTCGATGCCTTTGCGGAGATTATGCTCCGCGGCGTCCCAGTCGTAGAGAAAATTGGGGTCGATTGCACCCAGGGCGGTGTACGCTTCGCCACTATTGGGATCCAGTTCGATAGCTCGCCTGGCAGCCGCTATCGCGAGCGGCATGGTTTCAGCAGGATCTTTGTCGCTGGCCACATACTGTGTCACCAGGGCTTCAGCCAATCCCGCGTTGGCGGCTCCGTAATCGGGCTGGAGAGCAATGGCTTTACGGAAGTAAGACGCCGCCATGTCGCCTTCACGCCGCTGGATGAAATACAGACCGCGCAAATAGGCGTCATGTGCCTCCGGATTGATATGCTTTGCGTTGGTCATTTCCGCCTGGGCAGCGGGTGTCAGCACGGAACTGGTTTGCAGCGCAATCTCGCGCGCAACGCTGTCCTGCAACGACAAAATATCGCCGAGCGGCCCTTCAAAGCTCTGTGTCCAGAGATGCTTGTCGCTTCGCGTGTCGATCAACTGAGCGGTAATGCGGGCGCGGGCGCCCGACCGTACCACGGATCCTTCCACAATTGCATCGACATCCAGCTCCCGTGCTATCTGGGCCAGTGATTTGCGAGCACCCTTATCCTGCATCACTGAGGTCCGCGAGACCACTCGCAGACCCGGGATGTGCGCCAGCTCGGTGATCAACTCATCCGTCATCCCGTCGGCGAAGTATTCTTCGTTGGGATTGCCAGATAGGTTTTGAAGCGGTAGCACCGCCAGCGAGCGGATGGGCGCGGCAGGATCACTCTTGTGGGTCCGGAACTCAAGGAGAAAAGCGAACAAAATAAAGAAGGGTATGATCAGCGCAAGCACCCATCCTCGGCGGCGAAACCAGGATTGCCCGGCAACTCTCACGAATGCCGGCTCGGGCAAATCGGGCGCCCCTGGCTCCTCGGCCTCGGAGAGGGTCACTGTCTCGGACAGCCCATCCGTCCCGGGCACCTCATCCGTGGCTGACTGGTTAGCCAAGGAAGCGTCCGTCTCGTCAATTCGAGCGGGAACCACGAGTTCGACGTCTGCAATGAATCGGTACCCTCGCCGGGGCGCCGTCTGGATGTACTGCGGCGAGGCCGCTGAATCGCCCAGCGCCTCCCGCAACCGGTTCACGGCGTTGTTCAGGCCGTGGTCGAAGTCGCCAAACGTGTCATCCGGCCATAGCTGCGCGCGCAATTCCTCGCGCGTCACCAACTCGCCCCGCCGTTCCACCAGCAGCACCAGCAGGCGGGCTGGTTGGACCGCAAGCCGCTCCTGCCAACCTCGGCGCGTCAGGCTGCAGGTCTTCAGATCCAGTTCGAACGCGCCAAATCGCACCGCTTTCGCTTGTTGTGGGGGAGGGATCACAGCACATCCTCAAGCGTCGCAGATTGCCCTCTGAGCATACAGGAACCTTGCATGCGTGCCACCTGTCGATCTAAACCCCTCATAAGGAGCGACTTGGTCGTGGATAATTTGGGGACATTATCAAGAGCTTGCCGTGATTGCACACGGCTGGCGGTTCGCGCATGGTGATTTCCTCCAACAGGAGATCACAGGAGCCCCCATGAAAACGTGCATTCTCGAATCGCTACGGTCCGGCGTCCGTTTGACACCTTCCCTCACGATCTGGCTCGCCCTTATGCTGCCCTCGGGTGCCCAGGCGCAAAACGTCGTATCGCAGTGGAACGATATTGCGATTACACAGGCACGCGCCAGCACCGAACCGGGCGCGACCTCTGCGGGAGCCACCAGCCTTTACGTCGCCTATGTCGAGCTCGCAGTGTACAACTCGGTCGTCGGAATCGAAGGCCGCTTCCAGCCCTACGAATACACCGTTCCTGCGGCCAAAGACGCATCGCCCGAGGCCGCTGCGGTGGAGGCCGCCTATCGCGTGTTGCTGCATCTGCTGCCCGACCGGGCAGACGCGCTTACCGCGGCCTACGACTTGTCGATGGCGGCCATCCCGGACGGCCCAAGCAAGACCGACGGCCAATCTGCCGGCCTGTTCTCAGCCAACGCCCTGATCTCCTTGCGTGCTGGTGATGGCCTAGGGGTTCCCTGGCCGTACACCTATCCATCGACGCCCGAACCCGGCGTCTACATCCCAACCCCCGGAGTCACATCGCTGGTGACACCGTGGGCAGGCCAGATGAGACCGTTCACCTTCAATAATCCCGCTCAGTTCTTGCCTGATGAGCCGCCGCCACCGTTGAAGAGCAGGGAGTGGGCCGAAGACTATAACCAGGTAAAGTCGCTGGGAGCGCTGGACAGCACCGTCCGCACCCCGGCCCAGACCGAAATCGGCCTGTTCTGGACCGACCACACCACGACACAGTACGGGCGCATGCTCCAGTTGCTGGCCACGCAGGAGAACATGAGCCTGCTGGACAGCTCACGCCTGATGGCAATGTCTTTCACTTCGCTCGCCGACGCTTACATCGGCTGCTTCAATGCGAAGTATCACTTCAGCTTCTGGCGCCCGGTCACGTCGATTCGCAACGGCGATATCGACGGCAACGGGCTGACGGTGGCCGACCCGGCATGGACTCCCCTCGGGTCCACTCCCGGGCATCCCGAGTATCCGGCCGCTCATGCGTGTCTCACGGGGTCGCTCGCCAACACGCTGGAGCAGTACTTTGGAACGCCGAAAGTGCACCTCACCGTGAGCAGCGCGGTCACAAACACAACTCACTACTTCCAGAACGTTTATGAACTTGAAAGCGAGGTAGAAGGCGCACGCATTTACGCAGGCTTTCACTACCACCACTCCCTGGTGCAGGGCTTTCTCCTGGGGCACAAAGTCTCCCAAAACGTCACTGCCAACTATTTCGCCCCGGTCAAGCACCATAAGGACTGAAGCCAATTGAGAGTCATCCCTTGTGCGTCGGCGTTGCCGTGTAGCCTTGCGCGGCAACGCTGAACAAGAAGATGCCAAAGAAGCAGAGTGAAGCGGGTGCTAGCTGGGACGCGGGTTGAATTGGGAGCATAGAGCGAACGTCTTCTCAAGATGCTCGATGAAGACTTTCACCTTGGTGGACAAACGGCGGCTGGCCGGCCGGACCGCAAGGATAGGGACCATTCTCTCGAAAGGTGTCAACAGCCGGAGCACGGTGCCCTCTCTTAGTTCAGCTGCAAAAAGCCAAGCGGGTGCCTGGGCAATCCCCAAATGCTCAAGAGCGCCCATCCGTAGTTGTTCAAGGTCACTGGTGCGAAACATTCCGGCAGACACAACGCGTTTAACGTCATTTCCCGATCCAAAGCACCACGGCTGCGCGGACCCTCGTTCGACGAAAACAACCGACGGAAAGCGGCCTAGATCCTCAGGCGATTCCGGAGCTCCATGCCGCGTAAGATATTGCGGCGTCGCCACGAGAATGATCATGGTCTGCGCGAATCTGCGCGCCACGAGAGCGGAGTCGGGAAGATCGCCCGAGTGGATCGCCAGATCGAAGCCATCCTCGACAATCGTCGCAGGGCTCTCTGATGCCGCCATTTCAATGACGATATCCGGGTAGGCGGCAAAAAACGCGGGGAGCTTCGATACCATGTGAAGCCTTGCAAAGGTAGGAGGAACGGTTACCCGGATCATGCCCCTGGGCGACGTCTGGCCTCGTCCGATGCGGGAAGTCGCGCTTTCGAAGTCCTCGAGAATCCGCAACGCAGACTCGTAGAATTCGCGGCCCGCGTTCGTGGTCACAATGGAGCGAGAGTTGCGGTGAATCAGCTCGGTGCCAAGCTCGTCTTCGAGGGCGGAGATCTGCTTGCTGACAGCCGGCTGGCCGATCCCGCGTTCTTTCGCCACGGCAGAAAAGCTCCCCTTCTCAACAACCCGAACGAACACCTTCATTGCGCCTAATCTGTCCACACGATCTCCCGGCGTCTTCGCTGAACGGTTTGCGTTTCGGCATGAATTCACGACGCATTCACAGCGGCCACAGTCATTTTTTTATGATTAAGGGACTTTCGCGTGGCACTGAGACGCTGCGCTTTCAACCGCAGGCATTCCTATCTGGAATGGATTGTATTCCCCAAAGTAACTAATCCAATGTCGAGATTGGAACATCCGATAGTGGTCTGACAGGTTAAGACGAGATCTAAGTCAGTTGAGTCAGGGAGCGCAAGAGCTCCCGGAAAGCGCAGGAATTCCATGTCCAAATTAATTGATAAGACAGCGCTCGTTACCGGCGGTTCAAGGGGAATCGGCGCAGCGATCGCAAAACGTCTGGCTGCGGATGGCGCGAGCGTGGCTATCACATACGCAAGCGACGCAAAGTCGGCTGGGGCAGTGGTCAAGGATATCGAAAGCAATGGCGGTAAGGCCATTGCCATTCAGGCTGACTCAACCGATGCGGAAGCCGTCAAGGGCGCAGTTGAGAAGACGGTCGCGGCCCTCGGTAGCCTCGATATCCTCATCAATAATGCCGGCACAGCGATTCCGAAACCATTCGAGGAGCAGACCCTCGATGAGATAGATCGCATGTTCAACATCAACGTACGAGGCACGCTGGCCGCCACGCAGCAGGCGCTCAAGCACATCAAGAGCGGCGGCCGCATCATCACGATCGGCTCGTGCGTCGGCGAGCGAATGATGACGCCCGGGCTGGTGGCTTACTCTGCCACCAAGGGAGCGGTGAAGATGTTCACGCAAGGATTGTCGAGAGAGGTTGGCGGCCGCGGCATCACCGTGAACAACGTGCAGCCTGGTCCCATCGACACGGATCTGAATCCCGCCGCAGGCGATTGGGCTGAACCTCAGATTGCCGCGACAGCCCTGAAGCGCTACGGTACCGTCGACGAGGTCGCCGCCCTGGTCTCCTTCCTTGCCAGTCCTGAGGCTGCGTACATCACGGGGGCCAATCTCACCGTCGATGGGGGCACCAATGCTTGACAGCCTCCGCGTGCGTGCCATCGGGGCGTAATGCAACTTGAAATCCGGCCGGCGCACAATCCGGTCGGACGGATTTCTTCAGAGCACCGGATCCAGAATCAGCGAAGGACGGCGGATCGAAACTCTGATAGATGTCGATGGAAGTGCGGAGCGGAGAAGCCATCCGAACCCGCAAGCGAGAAGGGAATGCGAATACCGAAAACGCCGGAACAAAACAAGGCTCTCGTCCTGAAAGCCTTCGACACACTCTTCAACAAGCGAGATTATGCCGCCGCCGAAGGGCTTTGGTCGCCCCACTATATTCAGCACAGTGCGCACATCGAGCCTGGTCGCGAGGGCCTGTTCAACCTGATCAAGTCGCTCCCTCCCACCCTCCAATACGAACCTGGCCTGATTGTCGCAGAGGGGGACTTTGTGATCGTCCATGGCCGTTTCTCGGGATTTGGCGCAGCGGTGAATTGGATCGCGGCCGACATTCTCCATATTCAGGACGGGATCCTGGTGGAACACTGGGACGTCATACAGGACGAAGCTACCGAGGAACAGTCGAGGAGCAAAGCGTCGATGTTCGGTAAGACATTTCCATCGCATGGATGATCGAAACCGATCGGTGCCGAAGTCTCGGCATAGCGACTGGAATCCTAAGATTTAAGATAGTCCGGGATCACCGGCGCTATGGGCGTTTGAACTAAGTCGCTGGCGCGACGGACGCTGCTGCATGGGCTGTCCCCAGGCCGTTGTCGGCGGTGTAAGTTGAGTTGGGCCTCCGGCCCGCGGAATTCCATGAAAATCGCTGCGACCCAAGCAATAATTGAGCACGGTTGGGAGTGGCGAGATCGATTAGACAGTGGAGCTTCTAAAGCCGAATGTAAGTTTGATCCGGAGCGTGCGTGATTGAGCGAATAAATGGTGCGTTGTCTCTCCCTCGCGGGAGCGGCAATAGCCCGAGACCCAGGTTAATGTAATTCCGGCACGTTCTCCATTCCCGCCAGGAGGAAGCTATGCCTTACAGGGTGGCGGGGATCGATGTGCACAAGAAGAAGCTGGCCGTAGTTGTGGCGGACGTCGAGGAAGATGAGTATAGATTTGAGCGACGCTGGTACGGCAGCAACCCTGAACAGTTACGGGTGCTGTCGGAATGGCTCATCGAGCAGCAGGTCGAGGAAGTGGTGATGGAATCGACCGCGCAATACTGGAAGCCTGTATGGGAAGCACTGGAGCGATTTTGGAAGGCGAAGTGCCAGAGTCGTGAAGGTGCAAGCCGGATGTCAGGGACGCTCCATCTGGCGCAGGCGCAGTCTAACCGCGGGCGCCGCGGGCGCAAGTCAGATTTCCGAGACGCCGAACGTTTGGTGAAGCGGCTCGTATCAGCGGAGCTAGTCTTGAGCTTCGTGCCCGATGCCGAACAACGTCTGTGGCGAACAATAACCCGCACCAGGTATCAACGGACGCGTGACAAGGTTCGTCTGCAGAACCAACTGGAGGCATTGCTGGAAGAAGCCCATATCAAATTGTCCAGTTTGGTTTCGGATCTGTTGGGTGCCAGTGCACGTCGTATGCTCCGGGCGCTTGCGGATGGAGGAAGTGATCCCGTGGCTCTGGCCGCCTTGGCCGATCACCGCTTGCGCGCCACCCCGGCGCAACTGCATGACGCTCTAGGTGCCTGCACGGAGATCAACCCGGTCTATCGCCGGCTGGTAAAGTTGACGCTCGACGACTTCGAATTCGTCGAGCAGCAGATCAGTCAACTGGACCATGAGATCGCCAGTCTGCTTCAGGGGAATCAGGATGCAGTCAAGAGACTCGCGGCAGTCCCCGGGCTCGGAGTAGATTCGGCGCAACAGATCATCGCCGAAGTCGGTGCCACTGCAGCCACCTTCGCGTCAGCTAAAAAGCTCTCCTCGTGGGTAGGGGCATGCCCAGGTAAGGAAGAGAGTGCGGGGGTGAACCGCAGCCGACACTCGCCGAAGGTCAACCGCCAGATGCGCCGCATTCTCAATCAAGCTGCGAATGCCGCAATTAAACGCAAGGGAAGCATTTTCGAGATCGTGTATCGTCGTCTCGTTCCGCGCCTGGGACATAACCAAACGATCGGCGTAGTTGCGAATCGCCTCTGTCACTTGATCTGGATAATTCTGCATAAATGCGTTCCGTATGAAGAACGCGGTCCTGCAGTGTCGAAACAGTCCCAACAACGCCGCACCGCAACCATGATCCGGAAACTCAGAATGCTTGGCTACCGAGTCGAACCTATACCAGATCCGGCCTGACGAATGATTTTCGACCCAGTCTTGGGTCACAGGAGGTTCACCGTGACCCATCTTCGGCAGCGCATGCTGGATGAGCTTCAGCGTCGCAACTACTCACAGAGAACTGCAACCGTCTATATCCACGCGGTGGAAGATTTTGCGAAGTACTTCCATCGCTCGCCCGAGCGCCTTGGCCCAAGCCACATCCGTGAGAACCAGGTTCATCTGTTTCGCGACCGGAAGCTGTCAGCCCGGACCATCCAGAGCCGCTGTTCGGCTCTGCGGTTTCTTTTCGTCAAGACCCTTCGCCGACCGTATCTGCCCGATGAGATTCCGTTTCCCAAGTGTCCTCGGAAGCTGCCGACTGTACTCAGCCCGGAAGAGGTGGCTCGGCTGATTGATTCAGCTCGGAACCTGATGCATCGCACCATGTTGATGATTCTCTACGCGACTGGACTGCGCCGGTCTGAACTGTGTCATCTCAAGGTCTCCGATATCGACAGCGAGCGTATGGTCATTCATGTTCACGGCAAGGGCAGTCATGAACGTGACGTACTGCTGACCCCGAAGCTGCTGGAGACACTGCGCGAGTATTGGCGCTGGATGAAGCCGAAGACCTTTCTATTTCCAGGCACAGTGAAGAATTGGCGAGCAGATGTGCCCATCACGGAGAAGATCGTCTGGGACGCTGTCGCCCACGCGGTTAAACATGCCGGCATCAAGAAGCATGTATCTCCGCACACGCTGAGGCATTGCTTTGCCACCCACATGCTGGAGGCCGGCGCCGATCTGCGCACCATCCAGGTCCTTCTCGGACACTCCAAGCTTGAACACACGACGGTTTACCTGCACCTATCGCGGCGTCACCTGCAAGCGATTCCCAGTCCGCTGGAAGCCATCGAGGTGTCCAAGCCCGATGAAGTGAAGCGCTCCAGGAGGTTGATGAAGCGATGAGCCGGCCCACCCTCGAGGTGGCCGACATCGTCCGCGCAGTGGGCAATCGATTCTGGGAAAAGCACAAGCAACACTTTGCATGGGTGCATCGCAAAGTGCTCGATGCCATCGTCCGGTGCCGCACTGCGGCACTGGGCGGTCATCGTGATAAGTGCGTCCGCTGCGGTCATCTGACCGCCTCCTATAATTCATGCCGAAATCGGCACTGCCCGAAGTGCCAGGGCAACGTGCGCGCCAAGTGGCTGGCCGCGCGTTCGGCTGAGCTGTTGCCTGTGCCTTACTTCCACATCGTCTTCACTTTACCGCACGAATTCTGCGCTCTGGTCCTCCAGAACAAGCGGCTGCTCTACGATCTGCTTTTCCGCACCAGCGCCGCTTCTCTGCTCGAACTGGCCCGCGACCCCAGGCACCTGGAAGCGGACATCGGGTTCCTCGGTGTGCTCCACACCTGGGGACAGAACCTCCAAGTGAACCCTCACTCATGATGCCGGGCATTATCATCTCCTTCATTTTCAGTAAACAAAACAGACTGGTTTTCCAAACTACCCCCTTGCAGGATGAGTTTGCCTGTGCGGAGGAGCCTTTCGATGACACTCCGAACTGGCTCCGCCTGGAGATCGGCACGCAGAATTGCCCATAGAGCGCGGAACCGCTTGCTGGGCGTTTTTGGGGACACATCCTCTGGAACCCCGGAGTGGGATGAATTCAGCAGCATCCCAAAGGGGGTCATGGGATGGCCACAACTTGCGAAGACAAGCCTGGAGCAGGGCCAGGAAGTCATTCGGAGTGGAGTGTAGTGATCGGATCGAGGCGCATGGCGCGCAGCGCCGGGATATAACTGGCGGCGAGCGCGACCGTGGTAAGTACAAGGGTGACGCCAGCGAAGGTGGGCGGATCGGCAGGCGACACGCCGTAGAGCAGTCCGGCCATGAGGTGAGAGACGATGAGCGCACCAGCCACACCCAGCCCGGCCCCGGCGGCGGCCAGACCGAGTCCCCGGCGCAGGACCATCTTGAGGATATTGGCTCTTTGAGCTCCCAGGGCGAGGCGAATGGCGATCTCACGTCTTTGTTCATTCACAACATAGGAAATAGTCCCGTAGATTCCGAGCCCGGCCAGCAGAAGCGCAGTGGCCGCGAAAAACGCGATCATTTCCACGGAAAAGCGCCTGACCGAAAGCGAGGTGGAGAGCACCTCATCCAGGGTCTCGGCATGGAAGACGGGAAGTGTCGCATCGACGGACTGGACCTGCTTGCGCACTTGTTCAGATATGGCGCTGGGATCGAGTTGCCCGCGAAGAAAGATGGCGAGGTCTTTGGCGGGACGCTGGTACACGCTGCGGTAGATCTGCGGAGTTACCGCGTCCGCCAACGATTCCGTGCGGGCATCCGCAATGACACCGACGATCGTGGTCCAGGCCGGCTTAGCAGAGCTCAACAGCCCGCGGGTATCCAAGTGCAAACGGACGCGTTTGCCCAGCGGGTCCTGGTTTGGCCAGTAGGTGTGAGCCGCGGCTTGATTGATGACCGCAACCTGGGGCGTAGTTTCAATATCCTGATCGCTGAAAATGCGCCCACGCTCGAGCGGCATGCCCAACAGGTGGAAGTATTCGGGCGAAACGATGGGACTCTCGATCACTGGAGCCTGATTGTCCATCGTCTCGATACCTTCGCGGATCAATGGCAGTCGGCTGGGGTGGCTGTGGCCCAGGGGAAGAGCGTCCTTGTCGCCGACCGCCGCCTCTTCAACGCCCGGCAGAGTTCGACCGCGGCGAAGAATCTCGCGTAGCAGGACCGCTTCCTGCGTGGCGGTTTGATATGGATCCATCGTGGGATCGTTGGGCCCCGGCAGCCAGGTCTCAATGGCCATAACCCGGTCAGGATTGAAGCCGGGCTGCACCGCAAACAGATCCCCGAAACTGCACAGCAGAAGACCCGCGGCGACCAGCAACACCAGGGAGAGCGCCAATTCACTGACGACCAGAATCTGGCGGGCGCGCGAGCGCCCAATTGACCCTACGGAGCCGCGTCCTTCCTGCCTGAGCGTACCGGTCAAATCAAGGCGGCTCATGAGCCACGCGGGTGCAAGCCCAAAGACAATTCCGGCTGCCACCGAGACGGCCAGAGCGAACCCCAGCACGCCCCAGTTAATCGATATGTCGTTCATGTGCGGCAGACTCTCCGGAATCCACCGCAGCAGGAACTTCCTCGCGGAGAAGAGAATCGCGAAACCAGCAATTCCGCCAAGCAGGAACAGCAGCAGGCTCTCGGTGAGAAGCTGGCGGATGAGGCGCGTTATTTGCGCTCCCATGGCCTGCCGAACCGCGATCTCACGACTCCGTACACTGGTCCTGGCGAGCAGGAGATTGGAAACGTTGACGCAACTGATGAGGAGGACCAAGCCTACCGCGCCGAACAGCAGAATGAGAGATTGGCGAACGCTACCGACCACGGTTTCGCTGAGCGGAATCAGGCGCACGGTCCATGCGGTCTGTGCCGGATAGTCCGCCGGATATTGTTTTTTCAGCGATTCCACCAGCGCATCCAGATGCCCCTGCGCTGCCGTAATCGAGAGACCCGGCTTCAGGCGCGCGATAACCACACGACTGCGCAGACGCGAATCGCGCAGCGGGGGCGGAAACGGCACACCGGCAAAGCCGGCCCCCAGCCACAGTTCCACATTCTGCTCGTCGCTGGTTGAGCCCTGATCGCGAAAGCCGCGCGGCATGACGCCCACAACGTGATACTCGTCGTTGTCCAGGCGCACTGCTCTGCCGAGTACGTGCGGGTCGGCTGCGAATTCTCTCCTCCAGAGCCCGTCGCTGAGGACGACCTCCAGGTTGTAGCCGGGAGTGGCATCGTGCGGATCGAATGTACGGCCCAACTGAGCGCCTACACCGAGGACCGCGAAGTAATTCGGCGTGACCTGCTTGAAGCTGAGACGCAGGGGCTGTGCACTGCCGGTAAGGTTCACGTTTGCGCCGGTGCCTGTAATCGCCGCGGACTGGAATATCCCGGAACTCTCGAGGTCTCTCCACTCAGGGACGGAGATGCCGACGCCCTGCGCGCCTACGCCTGGAAGATCGTCCTGGATGCGAACCAGTTCGCTGGGGTTCGGGAACGGCAAAGGATGCAGCAGCGTGGCGTCGATCACGCTATAGATCGCGGTGGTGGCTCCGATGCCCAGGGCCATTGTGGCGATCGCAATGAAAGAAAATCCAGGAGATCTCAGAAGCATGCGAACCGCGTAGCGCAGGTCGAAGAGCAGATTCTCGATGAGGGGGAGACTTTGCTCGTCGTGGTGGCGCTCCCGTATGGTCTGTGCCGCGCCGAGCTTGAGTGAGGCTTGACGCCGCGCCTCGGCGGGGGCCATACCGGCGCGTAGATTCTCCTCTGTCTGGAACGCGAGATGTTCGGCGATTTCATCCTGCAGGCGTTGGTCGTCACTCCGCCCTGTGGCGAGATTCGACAGGCGTATGAAGAAGCGTCGCAGGAATTTCACGTTAAATCCTCCGCCTTGACTTTGAAGAAGCGCGCGATGATGGCCGCCGTTTGCTCCCATTCGCGGGTCTCCGCCTGGAGTTGCTTGCGGCCGGCCCCGGTAAGCCAATAGAAGCGCGCGCGGCGGTTGTTTTCCGATGCGCCCCACTCGGAGGCAATCGAGCCTTCATGCTCGAGCTTGAGCAGCAAGGGATAAAGCGTGCCCTGGTTGACAGCCAGAAGGTCTCCGCTGATCTGCTCGATGCGCCGGGCAATTCCCCAGCCGTGCTGCGGTCCCAGGACATGGAGTGTCTTGAGGACCATCAGCGCGAGCGTACCTTGCAAGACGTCCGGCTTTTCCTTCATGGCGAATCAACCTTTAGGTTTCCAACAGGAATAATGGCATGCTTCCTTTTGGAAAGCAACAGGACATTTCGGACTTTCGATTCGACGACAAATCCAGAAGAGCTGTCGGGAGACTGCCGGGACCCCACGCAAGAATTCCTAAGGGACGCTATTGAACTGCGCAGCGAGTTTTTTCATTGCTGCATTTTCGCGGGTAACTTCACCAGCCTCTCGACTGTGCAAAGCGATCTCTGCGGCGATTGAGCGACCGAGAATTCGCTGATCAATATTGCCAAACGACCCAGGCACGAGGCTTCCCAACCAACCGACCCAGGCCGGGGTATGAGCGTTGCCGACAATGATGCCGGGGCGAAATATGGCGAGGCGGGCAAAACCGGCGTTGCGCACGGTGTCTTCCTTCATGCCCATTACCCGCGCATAGCGAAACCGGCTGCGAGCTGTGCTTCCTGCCGCAGAAAGCAGGCAAAACTGGGCGATTCCGGCGTCATGGCAGCCACGCGCAAAGGCACCGACGACGCCGACCTCAAGTCGTCGCAATTCCTCTTCGCTCCAGCGCATCGATCCAGAACCGACACCGACACAGCTGACGGCGCTGACGGGACCTTGTCTTAAAACTCCGCGAGCAAGGTCGGCAGTGCGCTCGGCAAAGCCAGCAGCGCCGGTATCAAGAACGACGTTGCGCACCCGCGATCGCGGCGCAATGGGCTTTCTGGTGACCATCACCACTTCCCGGCATTCCGGAATTGCCAGCAGTTCTCCGACGGCCGCACCGCCGACTTGTCCGGTACCACCAAGGATAATTGCCGCGAAATTCTGCTTCACAAATAGGACCTCTGCTCAGGTAAGGATGCGACAGCCCCGTTTGTGTCCACTTGGATGCGCTCGTAAGGTCAAAGTCGGCTATGGCCAGTCTCGGATTCAAAGATCAGATGCCTCCGGAAGAATGGCAGCACATCGCTATAAACTCGACCGTCCTCACCCCAATTCGGCTCTCCCCATGCACCGTTATATTCCTCCGCTTCGTGGACGATTCCAAATTCGTTCAACTTATGGGTCAAGGCCTGATTGGAATAGACATGATCCTGGTTCAGATCGCTGCGCGACCAGTCAATCTTGAGCCCTCGCAAGGATTTCAAGTTATCGGCATACTGCGGGATCATCGACTCCAAAAAAAAGTTATTGCGTAAGCGATCCATGAGCTTGCTATCGATTACGAGCTGCCCGTCGACTCTGCGTGCCGACAGATCGATAAACAGCGGCGGCTTGTCCACATTCGGCAGATGGGCCTGAAAGATGGTGGTAAATATCTGCGAAACGCCGTCCTTCTTCACGTCTTCCAGGGATTTGGCGTTGGCCAAAAGGTTCCAATCCGGCAAGGAGTCCATGATCTTGAGCCCGGACCCGGTTCCCACCGGATGCAACGCGTACACCGAACCAAACACGTCCGGATATTTCATGCCGAAACGGATCGCTCCGTATCCGCCCATAAAATCTCCGGCAATACCGCGGGAATTCCTGTTGGGCAAAGTCCTGAAGTTCGCATCGATGTAAGGCACCAGTTCCTGGATCATGAAGTCCTCCCAGTTTCCGGTCACAGGAGAATTCACATACCACGAACTCCCGAGAGGAGTAGTCATATCGACACAGACGAGAATGAACTTGTCGATCACTCCAGCCGCAATTGCTCGATCGAAAAGGTCCTGGGCATTCCTCTTGTCAAACGGGACACGATAACTTTCAAAAGGAGTCGGAAGAAAGTAGATTACCGGATAGCGCTTCGTTGATCCGTCGTAACCTTCAGGAAGATAAACGATCATTTTTCGCACCGGACCGATGCCGACTTTGTTGTCGGCAAAATTCCTCGACTTCAGTTCCCCGTCCACAACGCGGCTCTTCGCTGTTTCGGCAAATGACGAGAACGCACTGAAAGCAGCGAGAGCAAAAGCGATCACCAAGACTGGCGTACTGCGTGTCTGTATTGAGACCATGGGATGCAATCTCCTCCGTGCGCCACTTCAACTTCGTTCAACTTCTCTGCTTGCGTGCGGTGCAGTCGAAACGATGTACCACACCGGCCAAATCAGCGACCAGTTAACGAACCACAGACGGCCACTGCTGCACATAAAGACCATCAATGCCGTTACGGAGACAGCCAGAGCGAACCCTGCTTTCAAGCTGATCTGAATTCGCCGCACACCCTGGAGAGCCCCCACCACTGCGGGCAGGAGAAAGAGAAGCAAGCTCGCTCTCGATAGAGACGGAATCCGAAATCTGACCATGCAGAACAGGCACGGAGTGAGACAGAGAAGGACACTGGCCCAAAGAGTCAGCCGCGAAAGCTTTCCCACAACAAAGCCGCCGCTCCACGACCATGCGGCCAGAAGAAGGACCTGACATATGAAGAGCAGGTGTTGATCAATATCCCTTGGGCCGTTAAGGCTTTGATACGCTGTGCTCACCCCAACCGATGCTCCCATCAGAAGAAAACTGCTCGGCAACGCCAATCCGAAGCCCGACAACCAGGGTCGCCAGTTCTGCCAAAGCTGTAGCTGCCGGCGAGTCACAAGACCCAGCACATCAAGTAATCCGTGCCACGTGCTCTCGTGCGCTTCTGACAGATCACCAAGCACCACCTCACGTTCTTCATGGTGCAGCAGGTGCGCGGCAACCTCTGTCAACGACCAGCCGAGGCTCATCCTGCGGATCCCCCTGTCTGGTTCACCACCCACGATGCGCCGCGACTGACGCGCGTCACCGCGTCGTAGAAGTCCTTCGCAGCCTGGACCCCCTTGGCCGTCACACGGATCATGCGTTTGGCTCGGCCACCTCGCTGAGGCGTGGCATCACCCATCCAGGTTTTCAGTAGACCTTTCGTTTCCAGCCGATCGATCGTTGTGTAAAGCGCACCCAGGGAGCACTTGCGTCCCGTCGTCCGCGCAATCTGTTCCCGAATCGCCGCACCATAGGCCTGCCCCCCAAGTCCGGCAGCGGTGGTGATCAACACGTATTCAAACTCACCAAGCATGATTAGAATTACATTGTGATACTAATTGCGCATGAGAGTCAATAGAGAATTCGAACCGCGATCAAGCAGGACAGATTCGCCAATCATTTGCATATTGATCTGTCAGAGCAAATGCTGAGCCAGCCATTCACGGAAAGCCTGCCGGTTAACAGGCCAAAGCACGTTTCCAAAATTCACCGTCCTGGAAACTCTTTGCCAAGTTTCACGCATACCGAGCCATCGCAAGGTCCACGATTTCGCCGATCATCTGGGTATAGGAGAGGCCGGATTTTTTCGCGGCCATGGCAAACTCCTGCCCGCTGGAAAGCCATGGGTTGGGGTTCGCTTCGATGACATAAACCTCGCCAGTGCTCGCCAGGCGCATGTCGATGCGGCCATAATCGCGAAGCTTGACCGCACGATAGGCCTTGACCGCGATCTCGGTAAGCCTAGTCGTGGTTTCTTCATCGAGGTCTTCGGCGATGGCCGATTTGGTCAGCTTGTAGGCTTCGGTGTCTTTCTCGAATTTCACATCCTGGCTGGCGATTCTGGGCACGCCCTTGGGGAGCTTGGAAAGGTCAAGTTCCACCAGCGGGAGCGCGCGCGGGCTCTCGTAACTGCCCAGGATGGAGGCGTAGATCTCGCGTCCTTCGATGTATTCCTCGATCAGCGCAGGCGAATTGAATTCCGTTTGTATATAGGAGATGCGCTCCATCAACTCCTTCACGCTGGTAACGACGGCCGCGGCATCGATGCCGATGGATCCATCTTCGGAGGTGGGTTTCACGATAAGCGGAAACGAGATGTCATGGGCGTGATCGATGTTGCCGCGATAGGCAATCGCGAAATAGGGCGACTGAATTTCATAAAAGGCGAACATCTTCTTGGCGATGGTTTTGTCCTGCGCAAGAACATGCGCGCGCGGTCCCGCGCCGGTGTAGGGGATCTCGAGCAAATCGAGGAATGCGGTGACGTGCATTTCCTTGGTGTCATCGCCGGCATAAGATTCGGTGAGGTTGAAGATGAGATCGGCGCCGCATTTGGCGAGTCCAAACAGAGATTGCGGGCGGCCGTCGAGAACGTAATACGACGGCTCATGACCGAGCTTCTCCAAAGATTCGAAGATCTCTTCGCGGTCGTGCTTGGGCGGCTTCTTGTGTTTCTTCTGTCCCTTGCGATTGCGCGGTGCGGGAACATCCTCCGGCACGTCGGCAGGTTCTTCTTCCCACAAGTCGTAGAGCACGGTGACTTTCAATTTTGCCATGCGGCCTCCAATCGGAGTGACGGCAGGAGCCGGCACGCCTCAGGGATGGATGAACTTCCCACGGATCAGATAATTCATGGAGAGGGCGGTGGTGTACACGGTGAATTCGGTGAGGTAGTCGGACTCGCGTCGAACGTCGACGCGCAGGCCCAGGTGCTCAACACGGTTGCAGATGGCTTCCACGAGTCGTTTGACGACGGGACGCTGCACACCGCTCCAATACGCTACCTTGTCGATAATGGGCTTGCGATGCTGATGCAACATCTCGTGGGCGGGGCGCACGCCGTTTCGCCGCTTGGAGGAAACATTGAAGATGTCCGCCAGGTCGGTATCCAGCGCCAGCTCCTCAACCGGGATCTCTTCCGGCAGGGTGAGGCGATAGAACTCGCCGACGGTCGATTCCATTTCATCGACGGTGATGTCTGTGCGCCCGCGGCGCCGGACGGGTTCGAAATCACCGACTTTACGCGCCACGCGATCGACGTATTGAAGCTTGGCCAGGGCGTCCCAACCGTCGTAGCGTTTTCGCCATTGGGAGCGAGGTGTGAGCCAGACCGCAAAGGTTTCAGCAAAATCTTCATCGGGATGCTTCTGCGCGTACCACCCGGCGATGTGGCGAACAAACTTCCGCGAGAACGGGATGGGACGGTAATTATCGCGATAGGCGCGGCGGAATGAACCGAAGAGATCGTGCCACTCAGCCGACTTGTATAGCTGGTAGGCGTAATTGAATGCGTGTCCGGCCTCATGGCGCATGTACATCATGATCTCGCGCGCGTCCTCGAGGTCGTTCATGTCGCGCTCAAGCTGTGCCAGGTCGGGGTTGGCGAGATAAAACGGAATGCCGATGACGGGCTCGCCCGAGGGACATCCCCATTCATCGGTGAGGTAACAGAGCGGACGGAACTTGTGGATGCCCTTGGCGTCGAGCTCGCGATAAAGCTGATGGACGAAGCGCTCGAGGGGAGAGCCCTCGAGCTTGAGCCCGAGTTCGCGAATGGGCTTGGCGAGTATCTCCTGGAATTCGGTTCGGGTTTTCTCGAAGTCGCGCACTGGGCTATTCAGAGTTCTACACTACGGAACCGGAAATGTGGAGGTTCACGTGGCGCAGGGAGCTCGAAGACCGGCATCTAGCAGATCATGGCCTTCAGTATTTGTTTGATGTGCAATGCGGCGCAGTCGATATGCGGAAATTCCGTATTGCCTTCGTTAAACAACAGCGCAAGGTCCGTTCCGGCCATCAGAACGGCATCAACTTTGTCTCTTTGCTGCAATGTATGGGCGATGCTCGTCAAACCGAGAAACTGTTCTTCCGTGCCTTTTCCCTGCTGCGCCAACTCCGTATACGTTTTGTGGATGTACTCCACCTCGTTCGGCAGGGGCTGGGAGAATTCCACATCGGCCGCACATCCAAAGAGCTTCGATTCGATCACAAAGCGCGTGCCGAATACAGTCACCCGTTTTGATTTCCGCAACTTAAGCTCATCGAAAAGAGGCTCGAAGATACTGAGGATTGGCAACGGCGATAAGGCGACAAGCTCGCGTTCACAGAAGTGCGGAGTGACTGCTGGAAGCGCAAAGAACTCTGCACCGGCAGCCTTTAATCGATCGACGAAGACGGCCAGATACCCGGCGAGTCCGATTCGATCACCCGCGCGGACATACTCGAACACCGACTCTGTTTCTGCGTGCGCAATCACAATATCGAGTGCGAGACCGTGCGCCGCATGCCCTTTGGCCAAGCTTCGATAATAGTGGATCGTGGCTCCAACTCCGAGTCCGCCGACCAGACCAAGACAACGTCCTTTCCTCATAGGGTCAAGACTAAACTCCGGGCGGGCGAGAAGTACGCCGGGAACCTTGCAAAATCGGGCAGACCGGGTGTACGTTTAGGGGGCGTTTTCCAGGACGCGGACGAACGGCCCATTCTCAACGACAATTTCCCTGGTGACATGCAGCGGCAATGCCGGAAAACCCTGCACGGTGAAGGCAACGATGGACGGAACGACTTTCTATTCTGCAAAAGACCCGGTACAGTGCTGAAGAAAAGCCTCGTGACGTGCGGAGCCTGTCGCCATTCGACCGTCAATCGCGAATGGAATCGATAGGGTCATCCTCGCCGGAGGCGAGCTTCGGCTATCAATACTTTGTATTTTCCGAACAGAGTACGTTAACGCTCATTCGGCTTTGCCGGGGATATACACATCAGGAAAGAGCCCAGCCGGACCGGTCTTGTCTTCGAATAAACTGCGCTGCCTGAGGACAGTTCTTCGCAAGCATCTTGTGTCCGTCCCACTCGATCTTCTGGCCCGCGCGCAAGGACACGCAGCCCAACAGCATGGTTTCCGTGAGGCGCGAGGCGATGTCAAAACGCGAGTAGCAGATCTCCGGCTTGTTTTCCTTGACGGCAACGAGCCATTCCTGCGCATGGGCAAAAACATTACCTCCTGACTTCTTGCCATCACCAGTCTTGCCATACAGGTTACGCGGAATGCGCTCAGGATATTGCGCCATCGCCGGGTGCTTGGTGTAGTGGAGAAACTTTTGATCTCCCTTCAGTTTCACGAAGAAACTGGTTCCATAATCGTCCGGTGAAAAGACCGTGCCTCCGTCGCCAATCAGCAGACAACCGCTATCGGGAACCTCGCCTTGCAGCGCGACGATGTCGGCGGTGAGTTCGACCGGCGGCTTGTTGCTGAGGTCATGGCCGCCACGGGCTTTGGTGTCAGGCTGGCCGCCGTCGTACCACCACAGTGTCACCGCATCGTGCTCGATCTTTCTGTAGTGGTGGAAAAGATGCGGATGCTCGAGGGGAATCTGCGCTTTGCGCCTGGGAAAGTCGAAGCGAATTTTGGAACCTACGGGATACGATTCCTTGTTCATCTGGCCGAAAGGCGTCGCTTCAATTTCCGTCGGGGACTCGAGACTTAGAGCGCGAAACGGCATATTGACGGTGTGGCACGCCATGTCGCCCAGCGCGCCGCAGCCGAAATCCTGCCAGCCGCGCCAGTTAAACGGCTCGTAAATTCCATCGCGAACATCCGGATCATGGCTTCCAATGTACGGCCGCATGGGAGCCGGTCCAATCCAAACATCCCACTCCAATGTGGCAGGAACCGGATCTTCTCCGGTTGGACGATCCATTGCCTGCGGCCAGACCGGGCGGTTGGTCCAGACGTGAACTTCATGCACTTGTCCGATGAGTCCGTCTTGAATCGTCTCGACCGCGCGGCGCAAACCGTCGGCGGCGCTGCCCTGATTGCCCATCTGCGTGACGAGCTTTCTCTCCCTGGCCATTTTCCGCAAATAGCGCGCCTCATAGATGGTCTGCGTCAGCGGTTTCTGGCAAAAGACAGCCTTGTTCCTCTTCATGGCCGCCGACGCCACAATGGCGTGCATATGATCCGGAGTCGAGACCGTCACCGCATCGATCTGATTGCCCATCTGGTCAAGCATCTGGCGGAAATCTTTGTAAAACTTCGCGTTCGGATATTTTTTCGTCTGAATCTCGTAAGCCTCTGAACCAGAATCCACGTCGCACAGCGCGACTATGTTCTCGCCGGCGCAGGCATCGGTGTCGCTCCGGCCTTTACCGCCGATTCCGACGCAGGCGATGTTCAACTTGCTGTTGAGATTCTGTCCGCGCAACAGCGCCGGCACGCCAAACGCGAGCGCTCCGGCGGCCAGAGAACTCGTTTTGATGAATTCACGGCGGTCGATACGCGAGAGCAAGGCGGTTTCAGGAGCTTTCAGTGAGAGCATTTTTTTGGATGGTTTCGACACGAAACAGGATACACTCGCCGGGGCCCCAGTGAGCAAGATGCCTGTAGTGCGCCTCTTAGCTATTCTCTGTCTTTCGGTCCGTTCCAATTGACGAGCAGGTAGATCTGAAGCTTCACGCGGCGCATCCCGCGCGTCAGTGCTTGGCCTCGCAGGGCTCGGGTGCCGGGATGCGCTGGTCCTTATTTTCGGAGACACACCAGCCAACGAGTGAATCCGGATTCTTTCCGGCATTGGCGAGGCGGAGGTCGTCGAGGCTCAGTTCCTTGAAATCGAACTGGATCGAGCCGTCGGACATGACGGTTCCGATCAGGTAGCCGTAGACGTCGGTTTTTGCGAATCTTGTGCCGAGTCCCGTAGGCAGGCGATAGCGGACGGCGCCCGCGGTTCCGACGATCCAGCCGGACAGCACGTGATCTTTCCAATACGGGGTGCGATACACGTCTTCGACGACAAAGTGGGAATGGCTGGCAAGCACGTAGACATGCTTGCCGGCGGCCTGCAGGTTCCAGAGCAGCTCATAGACTTCACGGCCGGTGGTGATGCCGTCGCTGGTGTCGCACATGCTGTGGCTCAATCCAACGCTTCCGGGGAGCGCCTCGTGCATGCCGACCACGATGGTCTTGACGTCGGCGTTCTTGCTGTCGTCGCCGAGGCGGGCCCGTATCCAATCCATCTGTTTGGGGTCGAAGGTGCTGTCGCCTGCATTATCGAGGGCGAGGAAGTCGACGCCGTTCATGACCCAGTGATAGTAGGAACGGACGCCGTCGGCGGTGTCGTGATCCTGTTCCCTTTGGGCGTGCAGCCGCGGCGTATCGAGATAGGTCCCGAACTGGGCCATGTAGGCATCGTGGGTTTTGGGGGGAATGAGCTCGTGGTTGCCGATGGCGATGAACTTTTCAAGGTCCCCGAAAGGGGTGAGCTGGTTCTTGATGAAGTCCGGCCAGGCGGAACTGAGGTAAGCGCTGATGGTGAGGTGGGGCTGGTTGAGATGCAGGGATGGGGGAGCGACCATGTCTTCGTCGAAGTCGTAAATGGCGCGGTAATCGCCCAGGTGCCAGTAGAACTTTGCGCCGTCCTTTAGCACGCCCGCGGCGATGGCGGGCATCACGACATCACCGCAGTTGCGGGAGTCGCCGGACACCGCGAATTTGAAAACGGGAGCCGGGGCGGGGGCGGCGGACAGCGCGGCCGCGGTCAGCATTGCCAATACGATTGCCACAGTCTTCATCGTCTGACCATCCTATATGGGGTTCGCCCGGGGGTGCTCGAAAAAGCCGGGGGCTTACCCAAAACTGAAGGTCCTCAGCATAGACAAGCCTACCTCTTGAGGCGCAGAGCCCCAGGTTCAATTCGCATGGAGTGTTGCTGAAACGGTCACTGCCGGGTTGGCGGTGATCCTCCCGGAATGTTGGCGCATGCCAAAGGAAGGAGGAGACGAGATCGTATCCCCGTTGCTACTCAAACTTTATCGCGTGGAGCAGGCAGAAGTTGTGCTTCTCCCCCTGATTGTCAAAAACCACGAACGACTGACCGTCGCGATAGAACTTCATTTGTTCGTGGGCGATGCGATCGTGGCCAGTCAGGACGATAAACTGATGCCAGTCCGAGCCGCCTGTGAGTTCCTGTAACGAATATCTGTATCTTCCTGTGTCCACAACTACCGTGTTCGATTTGTGATTGGTCGGCGCAGCAACGGCGCCACTGCCAACTTGTCCGCTGCACTCACCCATCGGACTAGAGCCAATAGTCTGAGAGATGACTGTGGCGGTTTCCCATCGGTGCGACTCTTCGGCCACTACAACAGCAGACGCGATCAGTATGAAAAGACCGAAGGCAACCTGGACTGGACCGTGTTTCATATTGGCGCCCCCCCTCACAGATAGAGCTTTCGCGTGCAACCACCGATCTGGAACAAGGATAATGACAGCGGACGCTCAAAGGCAATCAGCAGCCCTGTCTCGCCAACCGCCGGAGCGATTCGGAGTCTCGTTCATCACAAAAGGTCGCGGTCGGATCGTGGCTTACTCGGAAGTAATCCGGGACGCCGCCGTTCAGAAGCAACCGCAGATCCTTCGACTGCGTTGATCGCGTCGGCGATCAACTTCGCTCAGGATGACAGCGCGTTGAGATAGGGGGGTGCGCGCCCTTTCGACGTCGTGGGTGTGTGGTGGCAAAAAGGAACCTTACCCAACATAGGGTTTACTTCCTGTTGGTCATCCGGGATCGACTCTCCATCGGCTATTGCGCCGGCTGGGGAGGCAGGACTTCCCAGGCTCCGTCCGAGCCTTTGACCAGGGTGGCGGTCGCTGACTGGATGGAGGTGTCAGCAGCGATCTTGCGAAAGGTCCTCATCGATTCGGGGGTGCGGGCCCATTCGGGGATGCCTTCAACCTCGTAATGGTAATTGACGGTGTATTGCGTGGGGTTGGCGGGGTCGTTGGGAGTGGCGTTATCGATGGCGGTGACGTTGAAGTGGCCGAAGCAGAAGTTGCCGTAACCGGGCTGGTTGGGGTCGGGAGTCCAGGCGGAGTGTCCCTTGTCGGAGAGGTTGTATTTATTGACCTGTTTGGAGCCGAGGAGAGGGCGGTTCTTTTCTACGGACTCTCGAATGAAAAGACCGGCATCGGTGAGGGCGTCGTAGTCGCGGACCTTCTCGTCTTTGGAGGGGTCGGCCTGAACAGGCAGCTTGATTGGTTCGGGCCAGACGCATTCGTGCCTGCCGGCGAAAGACTTGTTGATGGCAGATTCGAATCCCGCCTTATCGACTTCTTTCTTGCAGCCGGTTGCACATGCGAAGAGCCCGGTCAACACGAGCGCCAGGGCGATTCTTTCACGCATCGCAATTCACCTCAAGGATTTGGATGCGGGAAAATGGGGTTGAAACGAATGAGCCCCGATTGGGATTCAAAAAGGGGAAATCAAACAACCAGTTTTTGCTGCACGCAACCGCTACGAGGAACACGCGCGGCGGCGGCTATTTCAAGGTCGCGTACAGGACCGCGGCGAGACGTTCGCCAGCCCTGGAGAGCTGACCTTCGATGTCTCCCTGGACGGCGGTGATGTAGGCCTGGCTTACGGTCTCATGTTTCTTCAGGAACTTGGCAGACGTGCCTCCGCCAGAACAGGCAGTCACGGGGGCGGTCTTCCGGGCAGGAGCTATGCGCGGATGCAAGTCTGCGTACGGAGCTGCAATGGCGATCGCATGAGCCTCATTGGCCCACGTCACCAGATCTACCGAGCCATGGAAGACGAGCTGCGGACCCGAGGCATGCTGGGTTTCCAGGCGGGAAGCAAAAGCCTCGATCTGACTTTTCGCGTCGCTGCCGCTCCGGGTGATCTTCCCGATCGTCTCGACCAGTTGCGTATCCCAGATGGCATGCAGATTGGGAGAGTAACTACCGCTGCTGGCCGCCTTGGGGGTGGTATCGAGGAACGTCACCGGAACGCAGTTTCCGCCCCGGTCGTTGTTGTCTTCTTCGTGCAAGGGCTGATGCATATCGCCGGCGAAATGGATGATGTACATGAGCGCGGTGGAGCGGGCCGCATCGTCTTTGCTCTTGTCCTGGAGAATTGCGACCTGGTCCTGGAGCGCCTGAACGACGCAGCCCCTGTCGCAGTATTCGCCCAGCGCGGCCGACTTCACATGCAGGGGAATGTCCCAGAAATGCCAGTTGCCAGTGGAGGGATCGACCGCGCGGTGGTCGTCCGCCCAGGTGGCGAAGTAGGCGATGGGGTCGAGGCCGAGATCCTTGCAGAACCGGCCAGCATAGGCATGGGTCTGGGTCGACAAGAGGGTTTCGACCTGCTGGGCGATTTGAGTCTGGTTGGAGGCGTCGAGGTCGTGCAGGTTTTTGAGGGCGATGAGGGCAACGGTCTCATGACCGGTACAGCCCCAGGCCCACAGGCGTCCGGAGGCAAGGACACAAACCAGTGCGACCAGGACAGCTGGCCGATAGCGGCGCATACGCATATTCAAACCTGTTGTGAAGCGGGCGTTTGCGGCAGGGCAAGAGTAGCACGAGTTGACGAAAACCAGGTGTATGGCCGCATAAATCAGTTCCGGACGGTGATGGGTTTTCGGAGGAGCTTCAGGCTCGCAAAAGCGCTGTAGCGCTTCACGGGCGTCTTGAAGACAGAGGCGGGCCTCCTCTTCAGACAGAAGGCCGTGGTGAACGGCTCTCTTGCCGGTATCGTTAACCTGGTTGGCGACGCGCGGAAAATCCGGATCGATGCCGGTGAGCTGGAGGTTGTTGTTGATCTCGTGGAGAAGATTGCCCAGGGTGGCCGCATTGCGGTAGCGGGTGCGGACCAGGCGAGCCAGGCCGGCGGGCAGTTTCTGCTTGATGGCTTCTTCGAGCACCGAACGGCACATGACGGCGCAGGCGGTAAAGAGCCCGAAGAAGTAGCAGCGGGTGGCTTCGTCGAGGTAGCGGTCCGCTTCTTCAGAACAGGAAGCGGCCACCACACATTCGCGCAGGTGGGTGGCACGGGCAACCGCGGGCTCGATGGTGTCGAGAAGTTCGAGCGCCAGCGCCGTTCGGAGCAGATCGTGCTCCTGTGAATCGAGCGCGTGCTGGATCTGCTGCCACGCCGGAGCCTGCGGTCGATCGCCGGCCTGAAGACGGGTGAGGGACGTGAGGCGCCGGCGGGCGTGGTGGATGAATCCCTGGCGCATGTCCTGGGCGACCTGGCGCCAGCCGGAGACGAAGGCCCCCGGATCGGCTTTGTACCGGGCGCTGAGTTCCCTATACACAACGCTGGGGAGAACGTCGCGCAGTTGGTCCAGGCGCCCGGTCCGGGCAAGCTCGGCGATCGCATCGCAGAACTCACGGCCCGGTGCGTCCTTCGATGACATGGCGAGGAGCTGTTCTTCAAGTTGAGCGATGTTGATTGCCATCCGCGTTCGTTCCCGACTGCAAGTGTAGGGGCGATGGAGGCCTCCGCCCGGCAGTAAAGTTTTTTTGGCGCCGGCGGTGTCCTGCATCGGGAAGGGTTCGCCTCCAGGTTCGCGATGCGAACGGCGCGGCGCTGATTTGGGAATTGCGGGGCAAAGACTGCATGCATTGTCGGCGGGGGATGAACCTGAGGGCTGCGCAGGGCCGAGTCCCTGTGGAAGGCGGGGATCCCGGATCGCCCTGTTTTATGCGGCCGGGGACTCGCTTTTCACAAACTGCCGCGGCGATTCACAGGGGTTTTCGGAGGGGTTGTGCAAGAGGTGGGAAAACAAGGCGATTTCGCGATCGATACAGTCGGGTTTTGCAAATTTCCTGATTTGCAGAGGCCGGTTTTAGAAAAACAGACAGAGGATCAAATGACTTTCCAGACTGGACTTGAGCAGCTTTTCCACTTTTACTGCCTGAACTACGGAGACTACTGTCTTTGTTTTTATATTTACTTCCATTTCCTATTACCAGTCGCATGGGGAGAGTGTATGTCGACAACGAGCCGTTAGTGCGGTCGTGCGACTAAGGGCAAACCTCAAGGGGCTAAAGCCCGTACCTTCGTGGAGGCCCGCTTGGCCGAAGCGCGGCAACGGAAATCGGAGAAGAGCACCGGTTTTCCACCTTTGCATGGTCGTTAAGGTGAATACAATCAGGAGGAATGGAATGGGGCCGTTTCCGCGGGGCCGGGCGGTGTTGTATTGTGTGGCCAGCACGAAATGGCAAGATTCCCGGATTTGAGCGCCGGACGGCAGGGGTGGGTCTATGTCGATCGTGGAAACTGAAGTAGAGCAATCGATCGCGCAGGGGGCAGCGATGGAAATAACCGTAAGCCGCCAGGAACTGGTGAAGGAACTCACCGCGACCCAGAGCGTCGTGGAGCGCAAAACCACCATTCCCATTCTGTCCAATTTCCTGATCGAGGCCGAAGGCGACCGGCTGAACATTACGGCGACCGATCTGGACCAGGCGATCCGGACCAGCGCGGCCGTGAAGGTGAAGAAGCCCGGCTCCTGCACAATTCCGGCGCGGAAGCTTTATGACTACATCAAGCTGCTGCCGGATGGAGATATTTCGATCAAGCTGCTGGATAACCACTGGGTGCAGATCCGGTCGGGGCGGTCGAATACGAAGATGGTGGGGATGGCGCGTGCGAATTACCCGCAGGTGCCGGAGTTTCCTCCCCTGGCGGCTACCAGCATCTCCGCGGCGGCGCTGAAGACGCTGATCGCGCGCACAATCTTTGCGATTTCGAACGAGGAGTCGCGCTACACCCTGAACGGCGCCCTGATGGTGCTGAAGGCGGAGTCAATTGCGATGGTGGCGACTGACGGGCATCGGCTGTCATGGGCGGAGAAGCCGGGCGAAACGCTGGAGGGCATCAGCGGCGAGAAGCGGGTGCTGATTCCGCGCAAGGCGCTGGAAGAACTGCGCCAGCTGCTGGCGGTTTCGGACGCGGAGAAGGTGGAGTTTGCGGACGACGAGCACACGCTGTTCTTTCGTGTAGGTCATCGCACGCTGAGCACACGGCGGCTGTCGGGCCAGTTCCCCAACTTCGAGGCGGTGATGCCACGGGATAATACGAAGTTCGCGGTCGTGCGGTCGAGCGAGCTGTCGTCGGCGATCCAGCGCGTGGCGCAATTTGCCGATGAGCGGTCGGGGGCCATACGGTTGCGCCTTGAGGGCAACGAACTGAAGATCAGTTCGAGTTCGACCGAGTCGGGCGAGAGCGAAGACGTGATCGATACGCCTTATGCGGGCGATCCGATCATGGTGGGCTTCAATTCCGGCTACATCCTCGATTTTCTCAAGGCCCTGGGGAATGAGGGCGAGGTGCGGCTGGAATTCAAGGATTCGCAGTCAGCGGGGCAAATGCGGCCCGAAGATCCGGACGCGGAATACCGGTCGAAGTACGTGCTGATGCCCATGCGGATCTGAGGATAACCAACGCGTACATACACCGGCACGCTGCGGGCAGGCAGCCGCCGTTGCGCAGCGGGCCGACTCAGGCTTGCGTGTAGTCCATGCCGTCCAGGTCGGCGATGAGACCCGGGCCGGTGGGCTTCCAGTTCAACTTCTGTTGGGTGAGAGCGCTGGAGGCCGGCATATCGTGCACGGCGAAATGGGTCAGCCAGCCGAAGTGAGCCTCAGCCTCTTCAGGCTTGATTCCCACCACCGGGACGTTCAGCCCACGGCCGAGCGCTTCGGCGATGGACTTCATCGTCACGCCCTCTTCGTCGACTGCGTGGTATATCGCACCAGGCTCCGCCTTCTCAAACGCCCGACGGTAGAGCCGCGCCGTATCGGAGACGTGCGCCGCCGGCCAGCGATTACCGCCATCGCCGATGTAGGCCGACACACGCTTTTCCCGCGCCACGGCGTGTACGTAGGGGACAAGTCCCTGCTTACGGGTGTCGTGAATCTGTGCCAGCCGCACCACGGAGATGTTGACGCCGCGCGCGGTCAATTCCTTAACCGCCGCTTCCGAAGCCGCACGCGGGTTCCACGAAGCGGTCGGGCCGTCCTCCGTGGATGGCTGGCCGTCAAGATTGGCGGCAATCGCCGTACCCGAGGTGACCAAGAAGGGCCGGTTCGAGCCCAGCAGCACCTCTCCGATCGCCTCGATCGCCTTACGGTCGTCATCACAGTTCTTCTGGAACCGCGAGAAGTCATGGTTGAAGGCCAGATGAATGACGCCGTCGGTCCCGGCCGCTCCGTCGCGCAGGCTGTCGAGGTCCTCGATGTTGCCATGCAGCACATCGGCTCCTGCTGCTCGCAAAGCTTCGGCGCCGGCCTCCGATCGGGTCAGCCCGAGTACACGATGCCCTGCCTGCATCAACTCCTGCACAAGCGCCGAACCGATGAATCCCGCAGCCCCGGTCACAAAGATACGCATAAATGATGTCTCCTCAAGTACCACGAATACGCGGCCAATCTGCGCCGTTATCTTACAGATGGTCTGGACCCACATACGATCTATACTGAAAGTCCGTAGTTTCGGCTCAATCGTCCGGAGACTGTATGGATCCGCTCTCGGATATCTTGTCGTTGCTCAAACCCCAAAGTTATTCAGCGGGCGGTTTCCCGGTGGATGGCGACCTGGCCATCCAGTTTCCGAAGCACCAAGGTATCAAGTGCTATGCCGTGGTTTCAGGGCAGTGCTGGCTGTCTGTAGAGGGAGTTCCGGATCCGGTGCTCCTCACAGCCGGGGACTGTTTCCTTTTGCCGCGCGGGCGGCCCTTCAGCCTCTCGACGGACCTGTCCCTCACGCCGATCGACTACCGCGTGCTTCTTGAAGCGCTGAAAAACGGTGATGGGGCGGCACCTCCCGAAGGTAGTCAGCACTATATCGTCGGAGGGCACTTTGCACTGAGCGGCGGTCACGCCGACATGCTGCTGAGCTCTCTGCCACCCATCGTGCATATCCGGAAGGAGTCGGATAAGGCGGCGATGCGCTGGTCGCTGGAACGCATGAAGGAGGAGGTACGCAATCCGCAGCCGGGGGGCTCCCTGATCGCGCAACAACTCGCCTACATGATGCTTGTTCAAGCTCTCCGGCTGCACCTGGCGGACGGGGCGAGAGGTGGGGTTGGCTGGCTCTTTGCATTGGCGGACAAACAGATGTGCACAGCGATCACATGCATCCACAACGAGCCGGGGCATCTGTGGACACTACAGGAGCTGGCCGAACGCGTCGGCATGTCGCGCTCGGTCTTTGCTCTAAGGTTCAAGGAGACGGTTGGAGCGACCCCCATGGAGTATCTCACCCGTTGGCGAATGATGCTGGCCGGCGACAGGCTGAAGAACTCCTCCGAGGGCCTCTCCGCCATCGCGCATTCGCTCGGCTACGAGTCCGAGAGCGCGTTCGGAAAGGCCTTCCGCCGCATTATGGGCTGCTCTCCAAGGCAGTACGCGCGGTCTACCCGGCCGCGCGCCATTCCCGTGACGCGCGGTGCGGAAGACTACGAGGAGGAACTTGTTGTCAGCGGGTGAACGCGAATTTATCCCGCGATTCAGGTTGCTGCCGCAACACTTCTGAATTCTGCCGCGTTGGCCCTGAAGAAGTCCTCAAGTGTTTGCGCGGGACTTCCCGTGATGGCGTGAATTGTATCGGTAACGCCGCGGGGCTCTTGATCGCCTGATCGAAAGTAGCGCCAGAGATGCGACAGGTGATCGAGCGCGTGAGGATTGATGCGACCTCGCATGGCCTCGACCCACTGCTCATCCGTGATGCCGACATACAGTATGGGGCGCTGAAGCGCGGCACTCAGTGCGTCGACTATCTCCTTCACTGTGGGCGTGGCGGCGATCAGATCATAGGCGCGCTCGGAAGGGGCGTCTGAATCAGCCAGTAGCGCAGCCGCTACACGAGACACGTCCTCTGCGCCTACCAGCGGGATTGTGGCGCTTCGGTCGCCCCATGGCAGGAACACCGTGCCCTGTCCGGCGACGCTCTTTCTTACCAGCGCGCGCACGTTCTCATAGTAGGGCGGCGCGTGCAGATGAACCGCTCCCACCTCTGCCCAGTCGAAGATGCGATCGGCCAGTCCATGCTGCATATTGCGAAAGCTTGGCGCTCTGCGGGCGCCCTGGAGTTGCGAATTGTTGACGACCAGCTCGGTCTCTGCTTCGCGCGCGGCCATGGCAAAGATGGTGGAAGCTTCGAGCAACCCATCCGATACAGAGTAGGTGAAGTAGGCGCGCTTTATCCCTTGAAGAGAAGCGGCGACGGAGTCCCGGTCCAGCAGATCGCCCGGTACAACTTCTGCACCCAGGTCCCGGAGAGCATCGGACCTTGCATCGAGCGTGTGGACGAAGGCACGAACCGAGATGCCCTTTTCGAGCAGAAGGGCTGCTATCCGGCGCCCAGTGGAGCCTTGCGCGCCGCCAGCCGCACCGGTGACGAGTACAGGTTCAGACATTGTGGTTCTCCTTTTTGAAAGGGGGTTGGCGGCCGCATTTGTCCTTCCTGCGCATAGGATTATATGCATCATCCTATGGATTCAGAATCTCTTTGAACAGGTCGAGGGCGGATGGATGGCAGCCTGAGATGATTGCCGACATCCTATAATGGGCCATGCGTTACCGGCCCGAACATAAAGGCGAAATCCATCAGAAGATCGTGAAAGACGCCTCGCGGCGGGTTCGCAGCGAAGGAATAGCCGGCGCTGCAGTTTCAGCCGTGATGCGGGATGCGGGCTTGACCCACGGAGGTTTTTACAAGCATTTCGGAAGCAAGGACGAGTTGCTCATGGAGTCGCTGAGCGCGGCATTCGAGGAGATAGCCGATCGTCTTGTTCATGTTGGCGAGCAATCACCACCCGAGACTGCATGGAAGGCGATTGTGAAGACGTATCTGAGCCTGGAATATTGCGACCACGTCGAAAACGGATGCCCCCTGCCGGCGCTTGCGCCCGAGTTGGCGAGGGCCGATAAGGCGATGAAGCCACAGATCTTCGAGGAACTGAAAAAATACAGGAGCCGCATGCTTCCGTTTATGCCTGGGCAGCGAACTGCCGACAAAGAGCGGGCGTTCTTCGCCATTTTTTCAACGATGGCCGGGGCAATTGAAATCGCGCGGATGCTGCCGGAGCCCGTGATGCGAGAGAGAGTGCTGGGGAGCGCGAGAGAGCTTCTGTTGCGGAGCTATTGAGGTTTCGGGTCGAATCGGCAGTGGCAGAATCGCAAGGCACTAACCCAAAGGCCGGCAGGAAGTGTACCTCTCCCCAGCCGACCTATTGCGGCTCGGGCGTATTGACGTCGGGCTTGATGTCGATATTGTGGTAAACCACGATCTGCCACTCTCCGCCGCGTTTTTCCATCACCTGCAGAAGACGTGTGCGGAGCCGGCCTTTCGCGTCGAGATAGAGGTTTGGGTGCGCCCCGCTCTCGAAGTGCGAGACCCAGCTCAGCGACTCGCAGATCGCAACGTCTGGTGTCAAAAACCGTAACGACACGGGTTGTAGCTGCAGTATCGTGCCGTGCATCGGTCCTTTGAAGATGATCTCGTGCCGGTCACGAAATGCCTGCCGGCCGGTGAAAAACATTCCCCTGACATTGGCAAAGGTTCCATCGGCGGCGAAGTGCCTGGAATACGCATCAGCGTCGCCCTGATTCCAGGTGCTGATCTCGCCGTTTCTACTGGAACCAGAGAACCGCGCCGGCCTTGCACAAGAGCATTGATTTATTCCAGCAGTCTATCGCGGCAGATCCCAATTTCGCCCCGGCATATGCGGGCCTTGCCGATGCGTACAACATCAGCATCATCATCGGCGCACTTTCGTCAAAAGAGGGTTCGCCCGGGGCCAGGGCGGCGGCCACCAAGGCCCTGGAACTCGACCAGACCCTCGCCGATGCTCGTGCAGCGCTGGGCTTGGAAATGTCCCACTACGAATTCGATTTCTCCGCCGCCAAGGGGGGAGTTTGAGAAAGCCATTCAGCTTAATCCGAACTCGGCCTATGCGCACCTGTTTTTTTCCGGCGGCTACCTCATGCCGATGGGTTTGCGCGCCGAGGCCATTGCCGAGATGAAGAAGGCAGTGGAACTGGATCCGCTGTCATTGCCGATCAACAATTTTCTCGGAGAGAGCTACGTTTTGGCCGGGGATTACGCCGCTGCGTATCAGCAATTCCAGCAGACCATCGCGATGGACCCGAACTTTCCACTCGTGCATGCTTACATGGCCGATCTCCTTGAGTTGATGGGGAGGTTCGACGACGCCATTCCTGAACGCGAAAGGACCGCCCTTCTTTTTGGCAAAAGCGAACAGGAATCCACTGAAATGGCCGCTCGCCTCAGGAGCGCGTTGAAGAGCGGTGGTGTGGCCGGCTTTTGGAAAGAGCGAGTGGCTCAGGACCTTCATGCCAAGCAGACGTCGCGCGGCGGTTTTGTTGTCATTGCCCGGGATTATGCACTGGCCGGCGAAAGGGACCTGGCATTCGAGTGGCTGGAGAAGTCAATCGAAGCACGAGAGGGTCAGGACCTAACGCTGCTGGCGGTTGACCCCATGTGGAATAACCTCCACGGCGATCCAAGGTACGGGAGTCTCCTTCGCCGCATCGGGCTGCCCGAGGTGGTTCCTGTGCAGCATCAGAATTGATCATCGTGCTCACCGCCGATTGGATCGCAGCGAAACGCACTCAATGGGGCTGGGCGGGTTCTTCCACGTGCAGTATCGCGTCGGCGGCCGGATGGGCGATACGCTGGACAATGCCGCTGGGCCAGCGAATCTCGACATGATCGATCCGGGACTCGGCGCCAAGGCCGAAGTGGGCGCGGCGATCGCTCGAGGACATGAATCCCACGCTGGGGGATACGTGGTTGTAGAGAGCGCGGCCGGAAGCGGTCACGACCTTGATGAAAGCGCCAATGCCATTGCGGTTGCTTACCCGGCCCTTCAGATCGAACATAATCCAATGATTTCCGTTGAGGGCGTTGTTCGTCAGGATGCGGGGCCGCTCGCCCAGCGACGTTACCACCAGGTCCATGAATCCATCGTTGTTGAGATCAACAAACGCCGCGCCGCGCTGATAGCCGGTGAACGCGAAGTCCGGCCCCATCGTTCCGGTTACGTCGACGAGGGTCTTGCCGTCGATATTGCGAAACATGGTGTCGTGCTGACGAGCGTTCGCGGCAATGTTGTCGACGTCACCATTGGCGGAGTAGATATCTTTCCAGCCATCGTTGTCGAAATCGATGAAGCCGATGCTCCAGCCGGAGAGACTGCGGGAGAGCGGGCCCAGCTTTGAGGTCCACGTGTCGTCGGTAAACGCCTTTCCCGATTCGTTCTTCATCAAGCCGAAAACCTGGCCGGAGAGGTCATTGTAGACAATGTCGATCCACCCGTCGTTGTCGAAGTCGGCGGCATCGCAGCCCATGCCGGACACGGTACCACCCTGGGAGTTATAGGCGACTCCGAGCTCCAGCCCGCTCTCCTTGAACGTTCCATCATGCTGGTTGATGAACAGGAAATTCGGTTCAGTATCGTTGGCGACGAAGATGTCCATCCATCCGTCGCGGTTGAAGTCGGCAACGGAGATGCCCATGCCTTTGCCGAGCGCTTTTCCGATACCGCTGGCTTCGGTCACGTCTTCAAACCGGCCGTTTCCCAGGTTGCGATAAAGGTTGGAAGCCACGCTCTTGTAGACCGTCGGGCTGCAGTATTCTTCGCGCGTTTCGTCCATGCGGCAGGTCTTGTCGGCCTGGGGAGTCCAAACTGTGTAGTTGGTCACGATGAGGTCGAGCAGGCCGTCGTTGTTGTAGTCAAACCAAGCGGCTCCGACGCTCAGAACATTCTCGCCTTTGCGGTTCAACCCGGAGGCAGCCGTCACGTCGGTGAAGGTACCGTTGCCGTTGTTGTGATAGAGGGTGTTGGCCCCGGCATTGCAGATAAAGATGTCATCGAAGCCATCGTTGTCGTAGTCGGCCACGGCCACGCCGAAACAGAAGCCGAGGCCGGATCCCGTCAGGCCGGCCTTGGCGGTCACATCCTCAAAGGTTCCGTCGCCCCGGTTGCGCAACAGGCAGTTGTTGAAGTCGGGTGTGGTCTTGACCAGTTCAGGAAGTCGGGCGCCGTTGGTAAAGAAGAGGTCCATGCGGCCGTCGTTGTCGTAATCGATGGCTGCGACTCCGCCGCACATGGGCTGGGGAAAGTACTTGCGCCCGGTGAGGTTGTTATTGGTGCGGTACGGAAAGGATGAACGTCCGGCGACATCGGTGAACCAATGGGCGGGCTTCTTCGATTGCGGGGCCGAAGGTTCAAAGGGCGATAGGGGGTGCGGTGGAGGCGATGCTGGATTCTCAAGGGAGATGGCTGGAAGTCTCGCGGGCTCGAACTGGGAACGCAGCGCCCGTCCGAAGACAACGCCAGGAAACAAGGCGCACAGCGCAGCGAGCCAGGATCTTCGGGTCAGATTAGCCATCGAGCCAGTGGTTCAAGATGGGGCGGCGAAAGTCATGCCCACGGTCCATAGTAGCGCGGGCGTCAAGCGGACCTGGTTGATGAGTCAAGCACGATCAATACCCCTTAAAAGACCGACGGCGACAGGGGATTGCCGACGCGGTTCCCCGGGTCTACCGTTCGTGGAAAAAGGATTGACACCAGAATTTGATTGGAATAGTCTTCGGTGGAATTGCGGCAGGATTGTCCCCAGGTTCGATATTTTGCCCCAAACGAAGGCCGGACAGGTAATTGGCCAGAAGCTCGTTGTAAACGTTGCCAATTCGCAACTCTCCCTATCCCATTGATCCGTGGTGAGATAGGCATTTCGTCACACTTCTAACAGCGACAAACGGCCTCGCGAAATGCGCGTGGAACGCGTTTAGCGAAACCAACCGTTTTCTCGACGTTCTTCAAACCGGCGAAGAACCGGATGAAGAGGACCGCGCGAATGCGCGGATCGTCATGGACCGGGGCCGCAACGGGCCCTGTTCGAACAAGGGGGCTCCGGCTCCCCGATTGGACAGAACATATGAACTTGACAGGAGACGCTATGCACACAGGACGTAGGTTTTTCACGCACAGCCTGATGCTGGCACTTCTTGGTGTATTTCTGATGGCCGTGACACAGCGGAGTTTCGGGCAGGACACCAACGCCTCCCTGAGTGGAACGGTCACAGATCCAAGCGGTGCGGCCATTCCGGGGGCGAAACTATCGTTGACCAACCAGGCAACGGGCTTCCAATCAAACTTTGTATCGGACGAGACTGGCGCCTACAACTTCCGCAATCTGACCCCGGGCAAGTACCGGCTTGAAGTAGCAGCGCCTGGTTTCAAATCGACAGCGCAGGCGGGCATCGAACTGGCGGTCAACCAGGCGGCCCGCGTGGAAGTGCACCTCGAAGTCGGCAAAACCGACGAAACCGTAACGGTGACTGCCGACACTTCGCTGTTGAACTACGAAAACCAAACGCTGGAAGGCGGCGTGGCACCGGAAACGTTGCAGAGCTTTCCATTAACGGTGAATGGCGCTCCGCGCTCATCGGTAGCCGTGGCCATCATGATGCCCGGCGTGACTACAGCGGGCAGCGGAAACGCCTTCAATGCCCGTATCAACGGCGGCATCATCACGGGCGATGAAGCCGTTGTCGATGGCGCCACGGCCATCGAGGGCTTCATGAACCAGAGCGGCATGGTGAGCCTGCAGACCGACTTTGGCATGTCGCCCGACATCACCTCGGAAGTCAAGGTACTGACTGCGAACTACGATGCCCAGTATGGCGACACCACCTCAGGCCAGCTCATTATCCAGACCAAGAGCGGCAGCGAACAGTTCCGCGGCGCCGCTTATGAATACCTGCGCAACGATGCCTTCAACGCGTTTGTCTATGGCGTCGACCCTGGAACCAGGAAGCCTGCCGACAAGGAGAACGACTACGGAGCCAACATTGGCGGCCCGATCCTCATTCCCAAGATGCATGGACCCAACTCCTGGGCGAAGGGGTATTTCTATTTCAACTGGGAGGGCTTTCAGGACCACGGCAGCTCCACCTCTTCCACCCTGTCAATTGCTTCACTCAATGCCCGCCAGGGTAACTTCGGCGCGGTGACGAACCAGTTGTATTACCCCAACGATCCCGGCAAATACGGAGCGGACGCGGGTCAGCCGATCGCTTTTCAGGGGGTGAAGAACCAGATCAACCCCGCCTATCAGGATCCGATTTCCAAGGGGTTCATGGCGGAGTTGCCGACACCCACGAACGACGCGGAGACCAGCAACTATTTCGTTCCCCATTCCGGACAGGGCTCGCTGACCAACAGCGAAAACGTGTGGTTCTGGCGGGTCGATTTCAACCTGGGCAACAAAGACCATCTCTACTATACGTACTGGTGGCAGTATGCAGGCGTGAACACGCAAAGCGACCTGCCCATCGCCCTTTCGACAGCCAGTCCCGCGAACCCCGAGAACGCTCCCATTCAGCGTCTGAACTGGGAACACACCTTCTCCGAAAAGATGACCAACCACCTGACCCTCGGTTACCTGAACCGGAACGAGGGCTACTATGCCCTGAACGGGAAAGCGAATCTACCCAGGGTGCCGGGAGTTGCCGATACGACCTTCAATCCACAGATGAACATCGGCGGCTACAGTCAACTCGGCAACAGCGGCGTGCCCAATGCGACCCTGGACAAGACCACCCGTGGAACCTATGCGCTGAACGAAGTGCTTACCCGGCTGATGGGCCGGCACACGGTGAGAGCCGGCATTGAGTACCGATTGGCCGGCACTGCCATCCACCTCGGCACCAACCAGGGCGGTACGTTCAGTTTCAGTGGTGATACCACTGGGAACAGCAAAATCGCCGATCCGGGTGACGCCATGGCCAGCTTCTATCTCGGGGCCGTGTCCAACGCCAATGTGAGCTTCTACAACGTGAAAGCCGAATATCCACGCCAGCCCGCGTGGGCGGCCCATCTCGGCGACTCGTGGCGACTCACTCCCAAACTGACCCTGAACTACAGCATGCGCTGGGATTACATCGCTCCTTTCAAGGAGAAATACGACAACCTGTCGTTCATTGACCCATTGGGTGTAAACCCCGGAACGGGTAGCGCCAACCTTCTCGGCCGCCTCGCCTTTGCCGGGCACAAATGGGGAGAAGCCAGCTACGGAGCTGATTTCCCTGAGGAGCCCTTCAAAAAGGGATTCGCCCCGCGTCTCGGCTTTGCCTACGCAATGAACGACAAAACCGTAGTTCGCGCAGGATACGGAATCTACTTTGGCCAGGCGTTTTATCCCGGCTGGGACGGCGGCATGAGCCTGGAGGGGTTCAACAAGACAGTGAATATCAATGAGACCGTCAGTGGAATCAACACGCTTCCCGTGATCTACCTGAACACCGGCCTGAGCCAGAGCCAGGTGGGCGCTACGCAGGACATCTCCTCCGATTTTGAGAATGGCAAGACGCCGGCGAAGTACCGGCCGCTGGACGGAAATCGCAGGCCCTATTCGCAGCAGTGGAACCTCACGCTGGAGAGGCAACTTCCCGAAAACTTCTTTGTTGCAGCATCGTACGTGGGTACGAAGGGAACGCACCTGCCGTCGGCCATGAGTCCTTTGAACATCCTCAACCCCTTGAATCCCAACATCGCCGGTATTGGGACCGATTTGACGGCCGACTACAACACCCTCGGCGGTCCCGCGCTATTCGCGGCCCACGGCGTCAGCATTCCGTATCCCGGCTGGGATTCGCAACTCAACCCGGCCAATGGTGCCGCCTGCTCGGCCACCATTGCCCAGGCTTTGCTTCCGTATCCACAGTTCTGCGGGGTGGTGCAGGGACAGAACGAGCAGCACGCCACTTCGCAATACCAGTCGTTCCAGGCCCGCGTAGAGCGGCACCAGACCCGCGGCCTCTACCTGCTGGGTTCGCTGACCATTCAGAAGCTCTACACCGATGCCTCCGACACCACCCAGTCCACCAATGACACAGGCACCGGTAACCAGGGAAACAACGGCCAGTTCTCGCCCTACAATCTCTTCCCGCGAGCCTGGGCGCTCGCTGCCGATAACGTACCCCTCACCTTCCAACTCGCCTCGGTGTACGATCTGCCATTTGGCAAGAACCAGCGCTGGCTGACCTCCGGCGGAGTTTCGAATGTGCTCGTGGGTGGATGGCAGGTCAGCCCGCTGTGGCGTTGGGAGTATGGGACGCCCTTCTCGTTTTTCTCCTCGTCGTGCACAACCTCCACGCTCGTTCCTCAGTTCCGCGAGGGCTGCGTCCCCGGATTCAAACCCGGAGTGCCCGTTCAGCCGCACGGACGCAACGGATTCAATCCTTCCACCGGGGCTACCTACTTCAACCGGGACGCCTTTGAAACCGACTTCTCGGCATTCGGTTATACCGGAACCGGGAAGGCGGTGACGACCATCTACGGGCCGGCCTACCAGTCTTTTGACATCTCGTTCACCAAGAACACGAAGATCACCGAGAGGGTGAATTTCCGGTTCGAATCCAACTTCTTCAACGCGTTCAACAATCACTACTTCCTGGCAAGCCAGGGCGGAAACTATGGCGGCCAGTCGGTGGCCTTCGTGACCGACGTCAACACCAACAGTTCTACCAACCCCTTCGGGAGCTGGACCCACTCGGTCACGCCCCCGCGCACCATCCAATTTGCAGGACGCATCGAGTTCTAGCTTTTTGGAGGGTTGCACCGTAAACCATGGCGCCAACCGGCCACACTTTGCTATGGCCGGCTGGCGCTCCTCACTTGAAAACGGATCCGTACAAGCGTTGGAAGTTTACGGCGTGGAGTGGGGGCGGAGTCGGACGTAGGCGCTGGCCTCTTCTCTTGCCGCTGCTTCCTGTCCGAGTTTGTGCAGCACTCGCGCCAGGGCCATGTGCGGCTCCGGGTAGGCGGGGTCGAGGCGCGCGGCTTCGCGAAGTTCAGCCAAAGCTTCATCCAGCCGCTGAAGGTCTTCAAGTACGGTTCCAAGCTGGAAGTGCGCCCTGGCGAATGCCGGGTCGAGGCGAATCGCTTCGCGGAGATTCTTCTCGGCATCGGCGTCGCGGTTGAGGAATTGCTGGGTGATGGCGAGGTTCAGATACGGCCAGGGAGAGGGATTGGCCGATTTACGGCCCAGTTCGATGGCCTTCTCATAGCTGGCCACTGCCTGATCGTTCTGGTTCTGGTAGTAATAGCAGAGCCCCAGGTTGTCATAAGCCCGGGCCATGTTCGGGTCGAGCTCGATGGCGTGCTGAAAATGCCGAATTGCGTCGTTGTAGAGATGTCCATCGTAATCCAGCCGCCCAAGCCAGTAGGGATAGAGAGCCTCTTTCTCATTCTGTGCGGCGAGGGATTCGAGCAACGGGCGAGCCCAATCGGGATGAGCCATCCGTACGTAGTCCATGGCCAGCAAGAAACGAATGTGGGGATCGAGAGGCGCGATGGCTTCGGACTTCTTCCAGGCGATAGCCGCATTTATATAATCCTGATTGCGGAAATAGACGGTGCCCGCGAAAGCCAGGAGACGCGCGGCGCGCGGAGAATGAGGATCGCGGTCGATCTCCGGCAGGAGCAGTTTCTCTGCTGTGATGTAGTCGCGGCTGCTGACAGCTTTTTGCAGTTGTTCGGCGGATTGGGGAGCCAGCTGCAGCGATGCGATCGCGGGGGGCTCGGGGTAGGATTCGTCGACGGCAGACTGGCACGACATGGAATGCGAAAGAAGAATGAGTGTCGACGTAATACAGGCCGCGCACGCCAGTTTTCCGCTTCCCCGGGTCATGGAGTTTAGTGTAGTGCAGTCATCAGACAAACCAACGGGGTGGCGTCAAGGTGGAATGCGCGGGCAGCAGAGAGCGAAGCGATGGCTGGGCCATGCTTGCATCCTTCTTTGCGCGGCCGCGTCGTTGCAGGGGTTTGCAGTCGCGGGTGCGAACGGGCAGTCGACATATGAGCGGGCCATCCTCCAAATCCAAAAGGAGATCGAGTCCGGCAACCTGGAGGCTGCTCGCGCGCTGGTTGTGGAAGCAGAGAAGAACTATCCGCACAACGGGGGAGTGGAAAATCTGCTCGGCGTCGTGGAAGTGCAGCAGGGACATACGGTGGCGGCCAGTAAGGCATTTTCGCAAGCCATCGTCGATGATCCGCGCCTGACTGCGGCCTATCTGAACCTCAGCCGCATGAAGATGGAATCTGCTTCGAGCGATCAGTCCATGCGGGCTGAAGCTCTGCGGCTGAGCCTGAAAGTTCTCGAGCTTGATGCGGCCAACGACGAAGCACATTACCTGGTAGCCACCATCTTTTTCTGGAACAGGGATTATCGCTCTTCACTGCAACATCTGGGGAAGCTCAGCCCGGAATCGCGCGCCAAGATCGGAGCCCAGGCGCTGTTCTGCGCGAATAATGCCGCGCTTGGGGAACGCAAAGCGACGGACGAAGCTGCGCGGGCGATGGCAGCGAATCCTGACTTGACGGAGCCCGATGCGACTACGTGCATCCCGGCGCTGCGCGCGGCCCGGCGAGCCGACCTCATCGACACGCTCTTGACGGCGGCACAGACGCACCAGGCCCTATCGCCCGAAGGACTGCGTGTCCTGGGTCTTGCGCAGGAAGCGGAAGGCCAGCTGCAACTGGCGCGCGCTACCCTGGAGAAGGCCTTCGCTGCTAAGGACACATCGGTTGCAATTCTCGAAGACCTGACGCGAGTGGCGAGAGCCGCCAACGACAACCAGGCGGCGCTCGGTTACCTGGCGCACGCGCGTGACCTGGCGCCAAACAATGCGGCTCTTCCCTACGAATTCGGCGCCGTGTGCGTGCGCATGGGCCTCTACGCAGAGGCCCGCAAAGCTATCGCCGAAGCCCTTCGCCTCGACCCAGACAACGCCGACTACAACCTGGGGATGGGGATGGTGGTCTCGTTTTCATCCGATCCTGCACAGGCGCTTCCTTTTCTGACCAAATACCATTCTTTGCGCCCCAAGGATCCGGAGGGCGTGCTGGCGCTCGGAGCCGCTAATTTCCGCGCCAAGGACTACGACTCGGCTTCGCCGTGGCTGACGCAGGCTGTGGCAAGCCCCAAGACGGCGGCCGATGCGCATTACTATCTTGGCCGGATCGCGCGTCAGGAAGGCCGCCTGGACGAGGCAACCGCTCAACTGAAACAATCGCTGGCGATCGAGCCCGATAGGCCGGATACGCTCGCAGAACTGGGAGAGATCAACCTGCAGGCTCGCGATTTTGTACAGGCCGCTGCTTACTTTGACCAGGCCCTGCACCACGATCCCGATAACTACGTCGCCAATTTTGGGTTACTCCAACTTTATGCACGCACTGGGGACTCGCGCCGCGAACAGCAATCGCACCGCTTCGATGAGATCAAGAACCAGAAGGAAGAACGGGACCACCAGATGATGCGCAGCCTCGAGATCAGGCGCAACGATCTTTCAGACGAGTCAAAGTAACTTCACAAATCACAACAGCTTTACCTATCGTTCGTTTCCACCAGGAGATAAATGAATGTCGAATACGACTGTTAGTACAGCGAGAAAGACAACCTTGCTGGCCGCCGGCATAGCCGGACTGCTTTTGGCCATGACGCTCACGGCCTGCAAGCCGGCTCCGAATCTGACCGGAAAGTGGTTTGCAACCGGAAAGACCCTGGCCAACGGAGAGCAGCAAAAGGCGATCCTTGACTTGAAGCAAGACGGAAATCAACTCACCGGACACGTGCGCGGCCTCGGCTTTCAAACCGATGTGAAAGGCACGGTGAACGGCAGTCACTTTGAGCTTTATGGAGTCGACTGGAACGACAAGAAACCGTTCCTCACCGGAGACCTGCAGAACGGGAACATCGAAGGAACGCAGTGGGAGGATAAGTTTACGGCCAGGCCGGCTACCGATGCAGACGAGTTTCCGAAGCTGGCTTACATAGACCCTCCCCCGCTGCACAAGGTGCCCTATAACGGGCTAGCCAAAACACCTCCGATGGGATGGAACAGCTGGAACCTCTTCGCGGAGAAGGTGGATGACCAGACGGTGCGCACGATGGCCGACGCGATGGTGACGAGCGGCATGAAGGACGCGGGGTATATCTACGTCAATATCGATGACACCTGGGAAGGCGTGCGAGATGCGAATGGCGTCCTGGCGACCAACAAAAAGTTTCCCGACATGAAGGCACTTGCCGACTACGTGCACTCGAAGGGCCTGAAGATTGGGATCTACTCTTCGCCTGGACCGCGTACGTGCGGCGGTTATCCGGGCAGCTATGGCCACGAAGAGCAGGACGCGAAAATGTATGCCGACTGGGGTATCGATTACCTGAAGTATGACTGGTGCAGCGCAAGCACCATCTACAAGAACGATCAGCTGCAGCCGGTGTATCAGCGTATGGGTGACGCGCTGCACGCGACCGGGCGGCCGATTGTCTACAGCCTGTGCGAATACGGAATGGGCGGCGTAGAAAAGTGGGGGCCGGAGGTAGGCGGCAACCTGTGGCGCACCACGGGAGACATCAGCGACGAATGGGACAGCATGACAGGCAACATTGAAAAGCAGGTGCCCACGGCTCCTTATGCGGGCCCGGGGCACTGGAATGATCCGGACATGCTGGAAGTCGGCAACGGCAAAATGAGCGACGATGAGTATCGGACCCACATGAGCCTCTGGGCTCTGACTGCCGCTCCTCTGCTGGCAGGAAACGATATTCGCACTATGACTGACACGACACGCTCCATTCTTCTTAATAAGGAAGTGATCGCCATCGACCAGGATCCGCTGGGCAAGCAGGCCTCTCCAGTCAAGAATGGAAACCTCGAGACCTGGGTGAAGCCATTGAAGGACGGCAGCGTGGCGGTGGGTGTGGTGAATCTCGACTCCGCGGTAGGCAGCGCCACAGTCAAGGCGAGCGATCTCCAGCTCAAGGGAGCAGTGAGATCGGCGCGGGACCTGTGGTCTCACTCTGACGTCAAGTTTGCGAACGGGGAATACACCGCGACGGTGCCGGCGCACGGTGTTCTCTTACTGCGTGTCTCTGCACACTGAGAGTGCGGGCAACAAGTCTAAGTTAACTTTCGCTTTCCCGACGTCACTTCAATGATTAGTGGCGTCTGGATCGTCGAGCAGACATTGCAACTGGTCGATGGAGCTAATCTTCTTCATTTCGATTTCGTACCATCGCCTGATGGTGGCTGAATCGCGGCCGCGGATTTTTCTGTTGCTGAAGGCGAAGTAGCTCCAGCGGACGCCGTGTCCGCCACTGGGCGCAACTACAACCAGGCTAACGAATCGTATTCTACACTTGCATAACATTGCGATTGCTTCTCCGTCGAGACGAGAATGACAGGCTTTGAGCTTAAAACGTCCAGTTCGTTCTTCGTGCCAATATACACTCTCCCATTCGCGACGGTGGGAACGGTGAATTTGAGTCCCCTTCCCGCCTCGTCGCGCTTGTTTGCGGCTTGCGAGCTGTTCCAAAACTCGGTGCTCAGGTTCAACGCGTCATAGGCATGGAGTACACCGGGTTTCGCTGGATCGATAACCCAGAGAATTGCGTCTTTGGTTCCGGCGGCAGAGAGAACGGGCGTGGCTCCAGGATAGTAGTACGGCTGGCTGGATGCCGAGAACGGCCTGGTCTCGACTTGATCGGTCACGGTCGAGAATCGGAATGCCCTTACGGGGCCCTGGTTCGCCACCACGTACAGAGTGTTTTGCCAGAAGAGCGGGGTGGAATAGATCCCGTTGTTATCCACCATGAAGCTCTGCACGATCTGCGAATTGCTTGACGAATTGTAATGGCCCAAATGGTCGCGGTTGAGTACGTAAAGCGTTCCGGACTTAGCGCATGCGAGAACGAGGTGGGGGAAAGGGCCTCGCACCTGATCAGGAAGAATCACTGCGCCGCCACCGCCTAAATCCAGGTCCTGCTCGGCGAGGCTCATCTGATCGAATGGGGTGAACCAGTCAGAAACGGAAAGGCCGCCGGAAGTCCTGAGTTTCAAGAAGGTATCACCGTAATTCCGTCCGCCCGCGTTGTTTGCATTGAAATCGCCATTGCCCGACGCAAGATAGATATTGCCTTGTGAATCGGCCGCTGGGTTGGCTCCGGACATCCATATGCCACCGCGCCCGCCATCGATGGTGTCATTAAAGACGCTGACCTGGGTCAGAGTGGATGCGCTGTAGCCAATAACCCAGCCATGATAGGGGTCCTTATCGAAGTAACTGCCCCAGCAAACATAAACAACCCCGTTCAGGAGGAACAGCGCGGCGCGCTGCTTCTGCATCTTCGCAGAAAAGGTTGTGGTGCCGTTGGTGTTGTCTTTGCCCTTCTCTTTTACGGACGCCTTGATCACCACGGGAGAATTGGGACGCTCTCGCCCTGTGGTGATGTCGATAGCATGTAGTCGCTGGATAATTGTTCCGGTGGTTTTGCTCTCCGTGACGGCAACGAGGTAGATGGTTTGCGAGGACGGATCGATCACTGGTGTCCCGGTAATGCCGGTAGCGGGCCCCAAGAGATGCTGTCGTATTCGAGATCGTCCAACGGCGCAATTTTCTCATCGGCAGGTATGAGATTCACGCTCTGGCTGGACCATACAGGCTTGCATGCTGGACCGTCGGCATCGAAAGCGTAAAGGCTGTCGTTCTCAGTGGCAATGAACACAACGTTGTGCCGCTCGCCGCGAACGCGAACATTCGCCATCCAAAGAGGCTGGGCAAAGACCCAACCGTCCATCGGGCAGGAAAAGAGTTTTCCAAACTTGCTGCTGACTACATTCTGAGGAGTGAGAGCGTATTCCTGCGAATTTACGCCGGAGTGGGCGCGGTCATTCCGCCAGGTTGTGACGCCGGCCAGATCGGTTACACCGACAGTCGCCACTGCGCTTCTGGTTGCATCGGTCTTGCTTGTAGCGGTAATCGTGTAAGCCCCAGCGGCCGTCGTGGTAAATGTGGCAGAGGTAGCGGTTTGTTTGCTCAGAGTCCCGCCGGAGGAACTCCAGGTAACGCCGGAACTTGAGGAATCGTTCTCCACGTTAGCGGTGAGCTGCAATGGCTGAGTTAGAGTCACGCCTCCGCGCGCCGGAGATAACGACACGGTGATGATTGATGCAGCCTTAGTAAGGTTGGGCGCATTGCTGGTTAGTGTGGCGCTCCAGCCCGCGATGCCTATCGCGGAGACGCACAAAATCCTTCCTGGCAGTGGAATCCGCATTCGACAGAGCCTCATTTTTGATTCATACGGCGAGAAATAAAATTCACTGCGTTGCTGCGATCTACCTATTCCGCATATGTTATACGTGACCAGGCTGGACTCTCAAAGCCGGTCGGGGAAGCTAGCTATTTGGGAGTGAACTGCGCCAGGTCGTAGATGCCGAGATATTTTTCGAACGCGGTAACCTGGTCGAGGTAGATGTCGAATCCGTCCGTGCCGAATGTCTTATGCTCAATCTCATCAAACTTTTCGCCCAGGGCGTCATATTCCTGCCGGGTGACGATCACATGAAGGGCCGGATACAGGACCGTGTCCTCGCGTGCCACGTGCGTCGCGTACATGCGAATGAAGGCTCGGAGATCCTGGGCAAGCTTGTGGCGATCGTCGGGAGTCTTTAACGACTGGAGGGTCGAGAGGATCCGATCGGTGAGCCGTCGTCCTGCAGGGTGCTGTTCGTGCAGGATATCGACCAAGTCTACCAACTTTTGTGCATAAAACCTGAGCACATCCTCCCTGCGATAATACTTCCGAAAAAGGGGGAAGATATGCTCTTCCTCTAACTTCTCGTGGTAGTCCTCAATAAACTTGCGGACGATCCCGGCTGAGTCGATGACGGTTTGCGTCGGAAAGTCCTGCCTGGCGTCGATGCGGCGAATCACCTCGTCGTACATCAGCATCACGCGTTTCAGGATCCCGTGCTGCCGCATCAGGTTCTCGTTGGTCGAGACGTCATAGTATTGTTCGTGCCGTTCCTGCCCGGTGGTCTTCTGGGCCAGCAACTTTGCCGGAAGTACCGCCGCCGCCGCG
>Ga0207098_10020_pt1 | contig 47079 bp, 42 predicted proteins | sample Alteio_BWMinHeat_84_FD_153548 | JGI IMG/M metagenome (GOLD analysis project Ga0207098, IMG submission 153548) | Enriched cells from forest soil in Barre Woods Harvard Forest LTER site, Petersham, Massachusetts, United States -... | ecosystem: Environmental > Terrestrial > Soil > Temperate forest >...
CTAGTCCCGCGTAAGGCGCGAGTTTACCCACAATAATTTCAAGTGGCTGGACCGGAGTAGAAAGAAGTAGTTCCATAGAGCCGTTTTCCCATTCTCTAGCGACGGTCAAAGCGGTCAATAAAATAGATAGAATGGCCATGACAACGACCGTTAATCCAGGGACTACAAACCAGCGACTGTTTAGTTCCGGATTAAATAGAAAGCGGGAACGTAGAGTGTAAGGTGGGGTCGATTTAAAACTGGCAAGTCGGTAGGATGCAATATCTTGAATTGTTCCAACGTAGCCAACCACTGAACCTACAGTAGAACTGTCCGCTCCGTCGATAAGGATTTGAACCTGGGAGGATCGACCTGCAAGTAAATCCTTCTCGAATTGAGGGGGTATAATTAGTCCAGCCCTGGCGCTTTCATCGTCAACTCGATTTTGCACCCCAAGAGGTGCGAATCCAGTTTCGGGCAGAAAATAATTTGAACTTCCGAAAGTTTCCACTAACCTGCGTGAACTCTGACTCTGGTCGGCATCGCTAATCGCGAGGTGAATATTCCTTACATTAAAGTCGATAGCGAAGCCATAAATTAGCACTAGGAAGATCGGAAGACCGAGAGCAAGTGCGAGAGTGAAAGGATCTCTCAAGACATGAAAGAGCTCTTTCTTTGCAATTGCAGCCGCACGTCGCCGAACGAATCCATTTGACATCATGGGCGCCCTTCTACTGCGTGAATAAATACATCCTCAAGTGTTGGACTAATTTCTCTGATGTGGAATCGACTCTCGAATTCGGTTTTCTGTTTTTCCCAAAGCTCCTTGTTTTTAATAACGGCATGGAATCTGAGTCCGTAGGGTTCAAAAAACGAAAAAAGCTCTGTTTGGTGACGCAATTCATAGATTTCGGTATATCCGCTTGTATTTTTTCCGCCAGCTATTCCGGTGCTGTCTTTAGGCTCAAATTCATACATAGGCATTTGAAAAGCTTCCTTTTTCAACCCTTCTGGCGAATTGAGAGCAATGAGTTCGCCAGATCGCATCAGTGCAATTCGCCCGCATTCTTCCGCTTCGTCCATATAGTGGGTCGTTACAAATACAGTTTTACCTTGGCCCGCAATTTTGCGAATCAAAGCCCAGAAGCGATGTCTGGATGCTGGGGTTACTCCAGCTGTCGGTTCGTCCAGGAAGACTATATCTGGATCGTGTAAAAGAGACGCCGCTAGAGAGACCTGCTGTTTAATTCCACCCGATAGATTGGCGACTTTTGAATTCAAGGGCCGGTCAAATGTTATAAAATTGAATAGTTCCTGACGGCGCTTTAAATATTCACCAGAGTCGAGCTTCCTTAAACTTGCTATGAAGTTCAAATTTTCTTCGACAGTCATATCGTCATAGAGAGTGAACTTCTGGGACATATAGCCAACTTTGGATTTGATGATACGTTCACCTTTTTTTTGATCAAATCCTATGCCTGTGATTTTCACTTCCCCAGAAGTAGGAGCTAGAAGTCCGCAAAGCACACGAATTGTGGTTGTTTTACCCGCTCCATTGGCGCCAAGGAACCCAAAAATTTCGCCTCTTGCGACTGTAAATGATATATTATTTACGGCAGTAAAGTTTCCGAACTTAACGCTAAGATTTTTAACTTCGACTGCATTCATGACGAAGCCCTTTTTAGAAATAGTTCGTCAAAACTGCGAACTTTTTCCAGCTCCAAGAGGTGTCGGGGCTTTCCTTCAGCTACAACTTTTCCCTGTTCAATCAAGTGAACTTGTGAGCATCGCTCTGCTTCATCCATATATGCGGTGGTAACTATGATTAAAATATTCTGATCCGCCAGTCGGTACAATAATTCCCAGAATTCTCGACGGCTAATCGGATCGACTCCGTTGGTGGGTTCATCGAGAAGAACCACTTGAGGTGACCTGAGGAGTGCGCACATTAATCCCAGTTTTTTGTACATCCCGCCCGATAGTTTACCCGCGGGGCGATCGACAAAGTCTGTTAGTCTGGTGATCGATAGAAGCTCTTTCCGTTTGCTAATGTAGTCTCGATTCGAAATTCCATATAGAATTCTAAAAAAATCCAAATGTTCGGAAATTGAGAGATCGGGATACAGGCTCTGTTGCTGGGGCATATAAGCAATCAGTGGCCGAATCTCTTCGAAATCGACAGGCGTACCTTCGCGGAAGTAGTTAATCTTCGCTGATCCGGGATTGCTCGGTTTGAGAAGACCCAAAATGGTACGTAACAGAGTCGTTTTTCCTGCACCTTCCGGTCCGATGATCCCGTGCATCGAATCGGTGTGGTTCGACGCCACAAAAGTCATAGTGACCCCGCTTAACGCTTTGACGAGGCCATTCGATTGCTGACCGAAGGTCTTGTCTAGATTTTGCACACTTATAGAAATGGGTGAGGACATAGGTTTTGGGATTAGTCTTTGGGTAGTTCTATTTCGATCGTCATACCAGGTTTTAGAATCTCTTCTTGGTTCACACCTAAGTAACTTACTTTTACTCCAAAAACGAGGCGCGTTCGTTCGGCCCTTGTTTGAACATTCTTTGGAGTAAACTCGGCCTCGTCATTGATCTTTAGAATAGTTCCAGTGAATTCACGATTGTTTAATTCAGGTAAATAGCTTTTGAGCTTCATCCCGGGTTTAAGGCGAGCGACTTCTGGCTGTGGAACATAGATGTAGGCCCAAACGTTTTGAATATTCGCTAAAGTCAGTAACTTTGTTCCAGGAACTACCCATTCACCCGGTTCGTGATAGCGGCTGAGAATTGTACCTCGGATGGGTGATTTTATAAAACACCAGTTCAATCTAACATCTGCGTCTTCCTTACGGTTTCGCACCTGATCCATTGCTTCCTGTGATACCGTTCCAGCTTTGAAAAGGCGTGAATTTCGATTGAAATTAATGTTGGCGAGTTCAGACGCTACCTTAATGTCATCGCAAACTAGTTTTATAAGGTCTTGATTTTCCGTAACGTGATCTCCTTCTTGAGTATTCACAGCGGAAATGGCTGCGGGAAGTCTTGAAGAGAGATCAATCTTGGTGGCTTCTAGCGTACCAGCAAATAAAAATTGTCTGCTGAAATAGAATAATTTAGTAGCAACCCCGATTGCTAGTACCACCACTATGATTAAAATTCTTTTTCTAGTCATACTCTGATCTTAAGAGGCTAAACTGAAGATAGGTATTTTAAAATGATTAGCTGACTCAGAATTTGAGCAGAAATACGCGTCGCGTTGACTTCTGACTGTAGTGCACGATTATTCGCGGCGAGTACGTCAGTCAAATTGAGTTTGCCACCTTTATAAGATTGATAATAAAGACCGGCAGCTTGCCTAGATCGTTCGACATCTTCGGTTGCCAGTTTTTGTTGCTCGTTCAATTTTAGGAGAAGTTCTTGTGCCTTTGTATAGTCGCGATCCATATTAACCTTCAGTTGAAGGCGGCTTGATCGGGCGGCCTCAGCTTCCAGTCGTTTTTGTGTAGCATTGTGGCGTGTTCGCCCGCCTTCAAAAAGCGGCATAGAGAGAGATGCGGCGAAAATATTTTGATTAACTCGTTGAAGGACTGGTCCGATTGGGTATTGAATGACGGCACTTGCGGTGACTTGTACAGTTGGATAGAGACTGTCCATCAATGCTTGCGCTGATTTTTCCGAAGCTTCTGCTAGGAGTTCCTGACTGCGCAATTGTGGGTGTCGGTCCGCAGGCGGCGAAAAACGCCAAATTCCTGCATCGTTTAGGGATGCTTCCAGTGAATCTAAATTTAATTCCAATTCGACGCCCGGTAGGCCAGCCGGACCAATTCGGCTAGTTTTAGGTGTGGGCAAATATACAATCGCCAATAGATCTGTAAAATCGGTCACGACTTCCGCTTGTTTCTGCTCAAAGGAGAGTTTTCGATTAATGACTTCACGCTGTGAGTCTACTCTGTCCAGCTTGGTGGCCGCACCTGCACGGAAGTTTGTTTCGATGTCACGATTTTGTATTTGAGCTAGATTTAATGAATTTCGCAAAAGACGCAGTTCTTCTAAGGAAAGCTGGAGTCGCAAATACGCTGACCGTACGTCAAGAAGGACTTGAAGTTCGCCTTTTTTTCGATCTTCTCCTCTGGATTGCGCGAGTAAATCAGCGCCGGCGTAAGCATTGCGAGCAGAGCCAAAGTCCCACAGAACATAGCTGAGCGCTGGGCCTATGCTATAGTTATTGTGGGCCCCGAATGGAATTCCGAAATTAAAGCCTGGAACCGGCACCTGAATTGTCGGTACATTAGTCAAATACTGGTAGTTAGCGTTGAACGTTAGCTTGGGTAGCAGAATCGAGAATTGCGCATTTGCTTGCTCATAAACAGCTCGTTCCGAAAAGGAAAGCGCCTTGACCTGATCGGATGCGCCGAGGGCCCTCTGTTCCGCCAGTTTTAGGGATAGTTCGAATTTTTCAACGTCAGCAAAACAAAAGTCGCTGCGCAGAATTTGGTAGCCAAGAATTGTGACGGAGCAAGCATATATGAGAAACTTAATAGTCAGTTTTTGATAAGAAAAATTGAACTTGAGAGTCATGATGCCTAAGTATCATTTCGCAAATTTTATAGAGTTGCAAGACTTCGAATTAAGCTATGGATATTGTCCTAAGTTGCGGAAAAGGCTCTTAAGTGAGTCGTTGATGATCCGTTCCATCTTTTAGCATCACTCCCGAATAGCCCAACCGTAGAGACTCGCGTATAAGATAGACGCATTTTTCGATCGCTAAATGGTAGCTCAATCCGTCGGGGGGGCGAATATTCGATATGCAATTCCGATTTGCGTCCGTGTTACCTAGCTTGGGGCCAAATGTGAGATAGATCGCTAGACTATCGCAGGAGCTTAGGCCTGGTCTTTCTCCGATTATAATGAGCGCTATTCTTGATTTAGTTTGTTCCCCTATTTGATCTGATATTGCAACCCGCGCATTTGGGACTAGAAAAACGGGAGAAATCGTCCAGCCTTCACGCACTATTCTTTTTGTCAATTTTGAGAGAAGAGGGAGCCCATGTTGATCTATGGATAGAGTGGAAAGGCCGTTTGAAACAATAAATGTTATATCTATGGGAGTTTTCTTTGGTTTTAAAGCTCTTTTGATCGTTTTGAGCGAAGCTGAATCTAGCTTTCGCCCTAAGTCTGGTCGCGCTAGGTAATTCATTCTGTCTTTGACTTGGCTAGCCAGAGTCAAGCTGGTCAGGTTTTTCAAGCCCACCTTTTTCAGAGATTTTCTAAATTGCTCCGCGTTCCAGCGATGGTGAACCGAGTCTTTAGCAATCGCATGGGCCAACTGGAACTTCAGCAAGTAGGATGTCGGAAACGCCGGACCAGAACTACCTAATCCGATCTGCGCCTGGGTAAAACGGCGCAGTTTCGACCAAAAATCGCCTTCTCTTCTATTATTAGGCATATTTCTTATTTCCTTCTTTTTTGGATTCGGTTTCCAAATCACTAGGCGATAGGTCAGGCAAAAGAGCAGGACTGGCCGGCTTTTGAAGGGTGTCGGAAGTCATCAGATTCATCTTCTTTAACCAAGCTTCGAATTCAGGCGCGGGTCTTAATCCAAGTAGATTTCGAATATAAAGTGCATCATGAAACGCGGTACTCTGATAGTTCAACATGATATCGTCAGCTCCAGGAACGCCCATAATGTAATTACATCCGGCGACGGCGAGTAGGGTTAGTAAGACATCCATATCGTCCTGGTCTGCTTCAGTGTGATTTGTATAACAAATATCGCACCCCATCGGCAGACCCAAAAGCTTGCCGGAAAAGTGATCTTCCAGTCCAGCTCGAATAATTTGCTTGCCGTCATACAGATATTCGGGACCAATAAAACCAACCACCGTATTTACTAAGAGAGGATCGAACTCCCGTGCAACGGCGTAAGCTCGCGCTTCCAGGGTTTGCGCATCTACCTGATGATGTGCTTCAGCGGAAAGGGCTGATCCCTGTCCGGTTTCGAAGTACATGACGTTTTGTCCGACCGTGCCTCGTTTTAAGCTCAAAGCCGCCTCTTTGGCCTCCTGCAATAGTTTTAAATTGATGCCAAAGCTCTCGTTGGCTGCTTGAGTCCCAGCTATGGATTGAAAGACCAGATCGATTGGGCACCTTTGTTCTATGAGTTGGAGTTGAGTCGTCACGTGAGCTAGGACGCATGATTGAGTCGGAATTTCGTATTTCTGTCGGATTTGATCAATAAGAACTATGAGTGTTTGAACATTTTTAATGTTGTCGGTGGCTGGATTAATTCCTATTACTGCATCGCCGCAGCCATAGAGCAATCCATCCAGAATACTTGCAGTAATCCCTTTTGGGTTGTCAGTGGGATGGTTAGGTTGCAGTCGTACGGAGAGTCGACCTGGTAGGCCCAGAGTATTTCTAAAACGCGTGATCACTCTGCATTTTTTGCTGACGGTGATCAGATCCTGGTTTCGCATAATCTTTGATACGGCAGCAACCATTTCTGGTGTAATTCCGAATCGAATGGATTCCAGAACGGGTGATGTGGCTTGTTCTGATAGAAGCCACTCTCTAAATTCACCGATGGTCAGATGAGAAATGATGGCGAAAGCCTGAGGCGAATGCTGTTTTAAGATGAGGGCGGTCACTTCATCCTGTTCTGCAGGAATCAACGGTTCTCGAAGAAACTGTTTGAGAGGTACGTTCGCGAGAACAGTCTTCGCAAGTGTTCGCTCCACTTCATCTTCGGCGGCTAGCTTTGCAAGCTGGTCTGCCGATCTTAATGGGGAAGCCTTTGCAAGCAGAGTTTTAAGATCTCTAAATTTATACTTCTTATTTCTAAAAGTTGTTTCGTAAGCCATCTTTGAAATTGCGCAAATTGGGAATGAACCAAATTTGATTTGTGCCCTCCGCCATAGGATTTAACATTTGTTTGCTTCTCTTCGTTACAAAAAATAGTCAAAACGCAAAGGTTCCCTTAGTATTCTATTATTATGACACTATCGGATATTTCGATTAAGCGGCCAGTGTTTGCATGGATGCTCATGGCGGGACTCCTTGTTTTCGGCGCGATTTCCTATAGTTTTATGGGAATTAGCCAATTGCCAGACGTAGATTTTCCGGTGGTAACTGTTGCTATCACTTGGCCGGGAGCATCGCCCGATGTGATGGAGACAGCAATTGCCGATATTGTTGAAGATTCGGTAATGAGTGTGGACGGTATTCAGCTCGTCCAGTCTACTTCGCAGCAAGGGCGCACCCAAATTACGATTCAATTCAATTTGGATCAAGATATTAACGTTGCTCTTCAACAAGTGCAGACAAAAGTATCGCAAGCTCAGAAGAACTTGCCTCAAACTATTGACCCGCCGGTAATTACCAAAACTAATCCAAACGATCAGCCTATATTATGGACTGCTGCTTATGGCGAAAATGGGACGCTCAGAGATCTGGCGCTCTTTGTGAGGGATCATCTGAAGGGCTCGATTACCACGATCAATGGAGTGGGCGATGTTCTTTTGGGTGGGTATGTTGATCCACAAATGCGCATTTGGATGGATTCCAAGCGCATGAATGAAAAGCAGATCACTTCTGACGATATAATCAATGCAGTCAATAACGAACATCAGCTGGCCCCGACAGGCTATCAAGATACTGCCAATAAAGAAAAGTACGTGAGAGTGCACTCTGAATTTGCTACGGCCGCTGAGTGCAATGATTTGATTATTCCAGCAAGATTAGGAGTACCCGTTTGGACCAAAATTCGAATCGGTGATGTGGCACGGTGTGAAGAGGGAACTGACGAAATTCGACGAATATCTCGTTTCAATACCAAACAGCCAACTATTGGCGTTGGTATTATTAAGCAAAGAGGCACAAATGCCGTGGCCATCGGAGACGCCGTTAAAGCGAAAGTAAAAGCCTTGGCGGATATTTTGCCCAAAGGTATGCACCTAGGCGTAGTTACGGACGCCACAGTATTTATCAGAGAAGCAATCCATGAACTCCTTTTCACTCTCTCGATGGCTGTAGGGTTAACAGCAATTGTTTGCTATCTGTTTTTGGGGACGTGGAGTTCAGCATTTAACGTGATTTTGGCAATTCCAGTATCCTTGATTGGGGCATTCATAGTTCTTCGCGCATTTGGATTTACAATAAATACTTTTACGCTCATGGGGCTATCTCTATCGATCGGAATTGTGGTTGACGATGCAATCATGGTGCTTGAGAATATTGCGCGTCACAATGAAATGGGCAAAGGTCGAGTTTTGGCTGCTATTGTGGGAGCTCGTGAGATAACTGGAGCAGCCGTAGCAGCGTCTCTCGCAATTCTGGCGATCTTCGTTCCTGTTGTTTTTATGCAAGGAATTATCGGAAAATTCTTCTTTCAGTTCGGTGTAACCATGTCGGTGGCGGTCCTTATTTCTCTATTGGAAGCACTAACGCTTGCTCCGATGAGATGCTCACAGTTTCTCCAGGTCGGTGGAGGTAACTTCGCTACGCGAAAAGTAAGTGCCGGCATGGATAAAATTTCTAAAATTTACCAATCGGCTTTGGCTCGGTGTCTTAATTGGCGTTGGACGGTATTGGGAATAGCATTCACAATATTTATTGTTTCTCTCTTATCGTTTAAAGCGCTTCGTAAAGAGTTCATCCCTCCGCAAGATCAGAGTCGTTTTTTAGTAACGCTATACACCAAGATGGGCTCGTCGATTGAGTCGACTGATGAAGCGTTCCGGGAAACAGAGAAATACTACAAAACACGGCCTGAAATAAAAGATTTCTACATTGCCGTTGGAGGATTCGGTGGCGGTCTAGTAAATCAGGGGATTTCTTTTGTGACTCTCAAAGACCCGGGTGAAAGGCCGATCGTGGCGCCATTTAAAAAGCGACCTACGCAACAAGAGTTTATGAGCTTTTTAAGGGGCGAACTTGCAAAAATTTCAAAAATTGAAAGAGTGGTTATTCTCGATCTTTCATTGACCGGATTTAGTGCTCAACGAGGTTATCCAATTGAATTCGTACTCCAGGGTCCGGATTGGGAAAAGTTAGCCGGCTATTCCGTTGATATTCGTAAACGGCTAACGGAATCGGGATACATGGCCGACGTAGATTCTGATTATAATCCAAATATGCCGGAGACGGAGATTTATCCGGATCGTGAAAAAGCTCTAAAACATGGCGTGCCTGTTACCAATATTGCTAACGCCGTTGCCGCCATGGTTGGTGGTGTACGACTACTTCCAAATAAATACACAGACAACTCAGGACACCGCGACGATATTCAAGTCAAACTTCGTCCAGAACAAAACACCGGGCCTACAGACATCAATAAAATCTGGGTCAGGAATATTCACGGAGAGGTCGTTCCACTTTCACAGGTCATCTCGATGAAAGAAGGTAATGCTCTCCTAACAGTTACACGTTACAATCGTGAACGTGGAATCAGTATTTTTGGAAATTTTTCGGCGGGTAAATCGCAGTCCGAAGTTCTAGACTACATTAATAAAATAGCTAAGGATATTCTCCCTACGGGGTACCATATTACATTTTCAGGAAGTTCTCAGGCTTTTAATGAATCATTCAAGAGTCTGATAGGCGCGCTTGTTCTTGGAATTTTTGTAGCCTATATGGTATTGGCCAGCCAGTTTAATAGTTTTATTCATCCTGCGATTATCCTTCTAGCTCTGCCGTTTAGTCTAACTGGAGCCCTATTGGCTATGCGTGTGACGGATACGTCATTAAATATTTATAGTATTATCGGCATATTGTTATTAATGGGCATTGTAAAAAAGAATTCTATTTTGCTGGTCGAGTTCACAAATCATAAACGAGAAGAGGGACAAGACGTAAGCCAGGCACTTTTGAATGCATGTCCTGTTCGATTACGGCCTATCCTCATGACCTCCATCGCAACTATTGCGGGCGCATTGCCTCAAGCATTTGCTTTAGGGCCCGGCGCTGAGGTTATTCGGCCTATGGCAATATCTGTGATTGGAGGAGTGCTCGTTTCTACGTTTTTGACGCTTTTCGTAGTGCCCTGTGCCTACAGTCTCTTCAGTCGTCTGGAAAGTCGTAGGCATAGTGGAGAGCTACGCCAAGCCCTCGAGACGTTGGGTGAAGTTCCGGTGCCGCTTGCACATTAGCCTTGGAAGCGAGTAAATTTGCCTGTAGTAATAGACTTTATCATTTAAAAAAGGAGTGTAAATGACAACTTCGACTACGACATTGGGGCAATTGATCGAGTCGGATAGTGCGGGGCGTTTTTTTACTCCTGCAGTCTTAAGAAAAATTTCATTAGGGTCCATTATTCTTTCATTTTTCACTTTGCGCTTAGCTCAGGTGGGAGATTTAGACGTAAATTTTGTTACCGCCTACAAATTAGGCTTAGTGAGCGGACTGTTATCGGACCTGGGTGTCGTTTTACTTGCGCTAGGTCTCGGAAGAGTGATGGGTGGACTTTTTAGACTTCTAACAAAGAAAGACTGCGTAAGAGTCTGTCACAGTATTTTTCTTATTCCTTTTTTCAGTTTGACACTAGTTAATGCCTGCTACTTTCTATTTTTTAAACGATCGTTGACGCTAGGGGCTTTTCTCCCCGGCCTCGGAACGGCTTGGGCCATTAGATCAGGAGCTCTTGAAAGCTTGGAGCGGCCTCTGATTCTAATCAGTCTTATTTTGTTTAGTTCCGGTTTAATCGGCTTCCTGTGGACGCTAAAGAGAGAACAGGCACGAAAGCCATTTTCGCATTTCCGCCTGATCGGGCTTGGCCTTGTCTTCTTTGTCATGGCGATTGCAATGAAACAGGCACCAATCTGGGCTAGGATTCCACGCATGAAAGAATCCGGTCTATCGAAGAACGTGGTTTGGCGTTTTTGGAAGCAATGGAAGACAGGAAAATGGCGCAGCGGTTTTCGAGAGAGTGAACTCAAACAAATATTGCCTGAGTCTCCCGGATTTATTTTACGATATACGAAAATGAATTCGGATTTTTTTCCGAGTAACCTAAGTCAAATGAAGCTAGCCTATCAGTCGTCCCATGTGAGGCAGTTCGAGCCGGATCTGCAACATTCAAGGTGGCTCAGACGTGAATTTGGGCTACCGGTGGCCAAGAAGCCGAACGTTATTTTATTATTTTTAGAGAGTGTGAGGGCATATGAGTTTATCAATCCAAAGATAGGCTCGGAAATTTTTCCAAATTTACGTAAAGTCGTAAATGAAAATGGGTGGTTTTTTAAGGAAACTTATTCAACTGCAAATGTTACGGTAGAAGGGCAGTTTGCGACATTGTGTTCGGCCATGGATCGAATGAATGGTCCACCTACTTATTCCCATGCACCGTATTTAGGAATAGAGTGTCTCCAAGGCGTCTTAGGCAAGAATGGCTATAGAACCTATTGGATGAATCCTTATTACCGTGAATTTTCAGGAAAATACGCTTTCGAATCTGTGCACGGCACCCAGAATTTTTTAGATCAGAGTTTTTTTAAAGCACGTGCAGATCAGGATTTTAAAAACTCCAGTGAATGGGGTATTTCCGATGCAGCATTTTTAGATCAGGCCATCGAAGAACTGGAGAAGATTCATGACTCCAAACAGCCCTTTTTTGCGCACCTACTAACGACTGGAACGCACTTTCCTTGGCGAAAGTTAGAGGGGTTTGATCTTTCCGCCGAATTGGAAAGCTGGACTAAAGTGGAACCTTCCTACCAAGGCTATCTATCTGCAGAAAAAGCTTTAGATCAAGCGTTAGGAAAGTTTTTTGAAAGGTTCTTTCGCAGTCGACTTTCTGATGACACGATGGTTGTGGTTCTGTCCGATCATGGTACTGGTGTTAATTCTCCTGATCCTCAATTATCAGCGCTTCAAAAGTCACTTCTTTGGCCGCGCATTATCTTTAGTGTGATTTCGAAAGAAATAAAAGACCCTCATAGGATTTCTTATCCTGTTCATCAACTCGACGTTGCGCCTTTTATCGCAACATTGACTGGCTCGTCCGGAAAGGTGGGCTGGCTGGGCCGTGATCCCACGCTAGGTACCGGAACGCCTTGGGTAAAACTCATGAACAATCGATTATTCTATAGAACGTCTGGGCAGATTTGCGCGCAGCTGCAAAATTCGATCCATATAGAATGCTGGAATTTAGCCTCAGGAGTGGATCCTTTATTGGCTTCCGGAATGCCAAAAAAGAGCGAGGACGGAAGTCTGTCAGAGGCACTGCGATCTGTCATCAAAGCAGACGAAGCGCTGATCGAATCCGGAAATTTTGTGCCGCGTGAAAATCTGACGCATTATGAGACCTCGACCCAGAGCCAATAGTCATATTACTACTGGCTCATGCCTCCGCCATTGAACCAAAATTCACTTGTCGCTTTTTACGGATTCGCTATCAAAATCAGTGATAGATGGCTGTGGATCACGTCTATGCTGACGCGTTGGTTTTTCCGATTTTCTGGACGACGGCGACATCGAAGAAGAACTGGATGTCCGAAGTGTCATGACCGCAAGTGTATTTTCTGAAATAGGAATCATAGCAGCGTATTCTCGGATCATCTTCCTCAGTGGAAAGTAACAAATATTATTTTTTAGAACTTTAGGCTTTCCATTTATTCTCAGGCGCTATAGAAGGTCCGAAGCTAGGGGGATAGATATGCGAAAGTTTGCCTATTTATTTTCAATTGTGTACTTGTGTATCATCACGCAGGTTGGCATAACATTTGTTTTGTCCACATCAGGACAAGCAAATGTCGTGGAATATAGTGCGGAAGTTAATTCTGCGCAAATTGTCAAGGTTCTCACTTTGAATTTCAATTCGGAAATGGTCCCTGCCGATCAAAAGTATGTTCTCAGAAATTTACGACTAGAAGCGCTCACCGAATGGGTGAAAGAAAAAGATCCAGACATCATATTGATTCAAGAAGGTTGGAATACCAGCCAAGATGCATCAGTAATTCGCAGTCTCGCGAAAGCCATAGACTACGACTATACGTATACAATAGGGATGGGATCACCCATATTTGTTCATGATAAACAATGGACTAAAATATATGACAGCAATGGAATTCTCGCTAAGAAAAAATTCAGAATGACTGAACGAAAGGAAGTCAAACTTCCCCACAGCGCCTTTCATATCGGCGATCGACGCAAATGGATTCTTGTCTTTGGCCGTGTCAGTTACGCGGTTGGCGCTAAGCTGGAACTGGAGAATGGGAAACCTATTTTTGTCTATACATCTCATTTAATAGCGCATGGCAAGAAGAAAGCCGACCAACTTTTTGCAATGAAAAAGGCGGTGCGCAATCATTTGGAAAGCGACGGGGTGAAATGGGAGGAGTCCAATGTAGTATTAGGCGGCGACTTTAATCTTGATCCTGACAGCCCCGAGATTAAGACGGTTTTGGCCGATGGATATCAAGATACTTGGGCAGTGGCGCATCCGAGTGACCCAGGCCTAACGATCCAGGGCGATCCATATCTACCGAACTTCAATCCTATAGAGATAGGTGCAGGTCAATTTCCGACAATGGATAAAAAAGGAACGCCAGGTCGGATCGATCTTATTTTTTCAAAAAGTCCGCAACAAAAAGTCCTGGCCTCTACGATCCAGTTTACTGTTCCATACAAAGGTGTGTGGATGAGCAACCACTATGGCCTCTTTTCTACAGTTTCGTTTGGTAGCGGCGAAAATCCGTCAGGTCAATATCCAAATCCGGTGAGAGATTATGAGGGCCCGACACTCAGCCCGGTCATTATGACGGTTGACGAAAAGAGCTTTGAAAATAGGGAGCTATCGCTGCCGTCGTCCGAGGTAGGGCCGCGAGGATTTGTCGTGGTCAACAGTTCCCCTTGGTCTTTGAAAGTCAATCTCAGAGGTCCGGGGCCTATTTTTACACGATCTTATGTAACCCTAGCTCCTAGCCGTATGTCGGCTTTTGCCTTCTATTCGTCGGGTAATTATTTAGTTGAAATTGACAGGAGCTTTAACCTCAGCGGACCTTCGACTTTGTTTGGTCAGCTTAATGTGAGTCTACCTTAACCGGGGTTTGCCTCTCGTTATTTGCGCCGAAAATACATAGAACAACGATGCCTGATGTGACCCAAGCGGATACACTGATTTGTTCGCCCAGCATCGCAAGAGTCGCTGCCAACGATAGAAACGGCTGCAGAAGTTGCACCATTGCTATTTTTCCAATGGGGCCGATTGCCAATACCCGATACCAGAGGAACATTCCGAGAGATTGGCTGACTGTGGCTAAATAAGCTACTGCTGCCCAGGTTTTCGGCGTGTCCCAAAAGCCAGGTAAATTCTCAAAATGTACAGATGGCAAGGTGAGAACAATGGCGAGCGGGAGCGCTAAAATTACAGCCCAGCTCATGATTCTTCGGCCTCCATATTGCCGACTCAAACGCGCGCCTTCTACGTAGCCAAAAGTACTAGCGACAACCACGCCTACAAGGAGCAAATCTGCTGACGAGAGAGTTCCACTGGAAGTAGTGAAAAAATAGGAAAACGTTGAGGCAGTACCAATTAAACAGAAGAGCCAAAATCTAAAGCTCTGTGGGCATTGATCTCTCAAAGAGCTGTATACGGCTGTTAGGGCTGGTGTTGCCGCCATGGCGATTGCACCATGAGTACTCGGGACTTGTTTCATAGCTAAAGCGATCAGGAAAGAAAATCCCCAGACAGAGCCAAAAGCGACTGCAAACAAATGGAACCAAATCTTCCGAGGCGGAAACCATCTGTCGTAGAAAGCAACACAAAGTGCGCAAACAGCTCCTGCTCCGAGCAATCGAAAAGCTGCAATATCGCTCGGATCTAGAGTAAGCGCAGCTACGCGAGTGGCAGGCACAGTAAGGCTGAATAGAACTACGCATACGACTGCAAAGAGAATGTTCATGGGCGTACAAATATCAAATTATCTAGACGTAGTACAGATGATCGAATTCATTTTATTTATTTTTTATAGAATTAAAAAATCAGACGCTAGTTGTTATTACAGTAAAATAGTTGATTGCAGGCATTTCTAGACGTGTTATTGTGATGAGCTTATCTAATTACAGATAATTAGTTTAAAAAAACACACAACCCGGAGATACAATAATGGCAACTAATATGATCAAGAAAATCGCGTTTACCATGTATCCAGTCAAAGATATGGCAAAAGCGCGAGCATTTTATGAGGGCGTCTTAGGTTTGAAATGTACCGAAAATTATCAAGACAGTTGGGTGGAGTACGATCTGCCTGGCGGTTGTTTTGCCATCTCGACTATGGTGGAAGGTGTCAGTCCAAGCGCAACCGCTGGTGGCAGTATCGCCTTTGAGACTGCCGACGTCAAAAAGAGTGTCGAAGAGTTAAAGGCAAAGGGAGTAAAAGTAAAAGTTGAACCTTTTGCTACCCCGGTCTGCAAGATTGCTGTCATATTCGACGCCGACGGAAATGCAGTAACCTTACATCAGTTAACTGACGTTTGATTCAACACCATGCTGAGCAGGAGCACTGCTGCATGCGTGAGTGAACACGACGCGTAATTGATTTGGCGCAATGAACTGCCCCGCACCACAATCTGTAGTGTATTTCATTTTGGCAGACACAACTAATTGACATCGGATCCGCAATTCGATTAAGCTAAGAAATAACACTTGGTGAAAGCTGAAGTCCGGTGTAAATCCGGCGCTGTCCCGCAACGGTAAAGGAAGCTGGTATTACGTTTTCCTAAGCCCGATCGCTCAATCGAGTTAGAGTCTGCCAAGTTCTTGACCAAGACTTTTGGCCAAAAATCTTGAAATGGCTCTTGGCAACAACTCTTGGCAGAAACTCTCGGAGGAAGAGAAGATGAACTCAATTCATTGTTAGAACCTGTGGCATTGGACCCGTCGCAGAAGCGTTGGCTCTTCAGTTAGGTATTAGAACCTTCTGAGCATTATTATTAATTAGAAATCTAAATAAAAAAATTGAACTCGGCGGCACCGATATAGTTTGGCGCTGGTGGGGTAGTGTTTTCTTTTACGGAGAATGGAAAGTGCAAGTTTCAAAGGAAATTTTTCGGATAGTAGATCAAGCCTGTAGAAATATTGAAAACGTTGATTCGGACTCAATCGCTCAAGCAGTGGCTCTGCAAGGTGGGGCGAATGACAACAGCATCGAAGAATTGAGCGAGCTCTGTGTTCTTAGTTCGGTTAGCCGAATGGCGGCCGAACCAAATTACTCGAAAGTTTCGGCCCGAATATTATCAGACAGTGTGCGCCGGGAAGTGGGCTGGGATTGCCGTTTTCAAGACTACGTAGTTTCCGCATATGAGCAGGGATTACTGGGCGCCAGTTTGTATGAATTAGCCCACGGGCGATTTGATGCTATTGAACAGGCACTCCAGCATGATCGCGACGATTTGTTTGATTATTTTGGTTTGAAAACGATCGTCGATCGCTATTTGCTAAGGCATCCGAAAACCAGAAAACTGATCGAACGCCCGCAGTGGCTTTTTATGCGAGTTGCGCTGGGCATCTCCCAAACCGTGGAAGAGGCTATTAATTTCTACAACATGATCAGTTCATTTGACTACATGCCTGCTACACCTACATTATTTAATTCCGGAACGAAGCGACCTCAAATGAGTTCCTGCTACTTATTAACTGTGGGTGAAGATAGTCTGGATGGCATCTACAAGAGTATCACTGACTGTGCAAAATTATCCAAATATTCGGGTGGACTCGGAATTGACTGGACGCCTGTGCGGGCCACTGGCGCGTTAATTTCAGGTACCAATGGTCTTAGCAACGGAATAATTCCGTTTCTGAAAGTATTCGACTCGTCCGTGCATGCAGTAAATCAGGGCGGAAAGAGAAAAGGAGCCGCCGCTGTTTATCTCGAGCCTTGGCATGGAGATATTGAGGCATTTCTTGAATTGCGGAACAATGCAGGAGCCGAGGACAGACGAACTCATCATCTTAATTTGGCTCTTTGGATTCCAGATCTTTTTATGAAGCGGGTCGAGGAAGATGCAGTCTGGAGTCTCTTTTCTCCCGATGCAGTTCCGGAGCTGCTGACTTGTTATGGAGAAGAATTCGACTATTTGTACACAAAATTTGAGAAAGAAAGAAAGGTGTTGCGGGCTTTACCGGCGCGAGGGCTCTACGCAAAAATGATGCAGTGTCTCGCGGAAACGGGCAACGGCTGGATCTGTTTTAAAGACAAAGCGAACCTGAGATCGGCCCAAACGGGAGCGCAAGGCCAAGCCTCGGGCCAGGTAATTCGCAGTTCTAACCTTTGTACTGAGATTTTGGAGATTGCCACTGCAAAAGAAACTGCTGTCTGTAACCTAGGTAGCATTAATTTGAGTGCGTTTGCGAAACCCCCAAACCAGTCTGACGACTCGCTTGATGGCCAATTTGATTTTGAACGACTCAAAAAAACAGTAGATATGGCGGTGACGTTCTTGGATCGTGTGGTCGATATTAATTTTTATCCGACACCCGAAGCTAAACAATCGAATCAAAAGTGGCGACCGATTGGGCTTGGAATAATGGGACTCCAAGACGCTTTTTTCAAGATGAAACTCCCATTTGAATCAAAGAAAGCTCAGGACCTGTCGAATAAAATATCGGAAGTGATTTATTTTCAGGCGATTCAAACAAGTATGGGTTTGGCTAAGAAGTGTGGAGTTTTCCCAGCTTATAAATTAAGTAAGTACCCGCAAGGACTGTTACAGGTACAGCTTGCGGAGCAAACAAAGCAAGCTCTGCCGGAGCTCCATTATAACTGGAATGATTTGGCTAGAGAGGTTGCGAAAACTGGTATTCGCAATAGCTTGCTAATCGCGATAGCACCTACGGCGACAATTGCTTCTATTGTCGGAAGTTACGAGAGTATAGAACCTCAAGTTTCTAATCTATTTAAGCGAGAAACTCTGAGCGGAGAGTTCTTGCAAGTGAATCGCTATCTGGTGCGGGATCTGCAAAAACTGGGAATGTGGGATTCGGCGATGAGATCGATGATCATAGAGGCGAACGGATCGATACAGAATATTGATAAAATACCAGATGAGATAAAATCCATCTATAAAACAGCGTGGGAAGTGTCCCAGAAAATCCTGATTGATATGGCGGTGGCAAGATCTACCTTTGTTTGCCAATCCCAATCTCTGAATCTCTTTATTGAAACGCCAACGATCGGCAAACTTTCATCCATGTATATGTATGCATGGAAGAGCGGTGTTAAGACGACCTACTATTTAAGATCGCGAGCTAAGACAAGCATCCAAAAAACGACCACTCAGACGTCCTCGCAGGAGGCCCCTAGTGCGTTGCCAGATATGCCCGCATCGACATCTGACGAAACTACGCTGGCTTTAGAGAATGTGCAGTGTTCGCTAGAAAACCCCGATTCTTGTGAAGCCTGTCAGTAGCAGACCACAAAACGATAGAAACGAGAAATACAACAATGATATTAACCACTGATTTGGAATTGACTCTAAGGCCCATGAAATATCCACAATTTTTTGATCTTTATAAAAAATCGATCAAGAATATTTGGACCACCGACGAACTCGATTTTTCTACTGACTTGGAGCATCTGCGCGATCGTCTGTCCCGCCAGGAAGCTCACTTGATAAAAAGACTAGTCGCATTTTTTGCGACCGCTGATAATCTAGTGGCTCACAACCTCGTTCTCAATTTCTACAAGCATGTCAACTCCCCGGAATACAGAATGTTTCTTGGGAAGCAACTCTTCGATGAGATGCTTCATGTGGAGGCTTATCTGCTCTTAGTTGATAACTATATTACTGATGATTGCGAGAGAAAAGAAGCCTTTGATGCCTATCAGAAGGTCCCATCCATTAAGAAAAAAGCAGACTTCTGCTTCAAGTATATGGATGCAGTTCAAAGCATGCATTCTGTTGATTCTGAGGAAAGACGGAAGGAGTTTCTTCAGAATTTGATTTGTTTTGCGACTTGCGTAGAGGGATTATTCTTTTTCGGTTCATTTGCATATGTTTACTTTTTGAGAAGCAAGGGGCTACTCCCAGGCTTAGCTGCAGCTACAAATTGGATCTTTAGAGATGAGACGCTTCACATCGAAGGAGCAGTAGAGGTTATTTCAGTAATAAGAAAAGAATATCCGCAACTGTTCGACCAAAACCTAAAAGACAGCGTTAATAGAATGATCGAAGAAGCTATCGCCGTTGAAATGGCTTTTTGCGAAGATGCTTTGAGTTTTGGAGTTGTCGGTTTGTCGGCTAAATCCATGCATGAATATCTCAAATATGTCGCCGACCAGCGAATGGTCCAACTAGGATTCAAGAAAAAATATGGAGCCACCAACCCATTTCCTTTTATGGTTCTCCAAGATCTGCAACCTCTCACCAATTTTTTCGAAAGAAGAGTGACAGAATATCAAAAAGGGTTCAGTTCGGATAAGAATTCCATCGTATTTCATGAGGCTTTTTAGGTAAGCTAAGTAGGGTTTTTGCGGCGAGTAGTCGCAGAACGAATCGGGCTCCCGGGATCTTAGGGTCGAAGATCAAACTGCATCCCTGAATATTTCTACTCATTCGGACCTAAGATCCCGGGAACCAAAGCGCAGCTTACAACAGCTCTTTTTTATTTCAAATGATATTATGCGTTATGTGAACCCGCATTCGAAACGCCTCTTGAAGGGAAAAGGGTAATGACAAGTTCAACGATAATCGCTAACATGGCGAACTAAATTTCCTAACTATGAAGTTTGATTCACATTTTGATTTGCGAAATTGGCTCCCTGCACTCATAGTTCTGCTAACCTATGGTTTCGGACTCTGGTGGTACACCATTCCCTTTACCGGTGACGAAAAAGTCTATGTCGCGATCTCCATGGAAATGTGGGTTCAAAAGAGCTGGCTATACCCGATCTTGTTCGGGGAGCATAACTATTTGAAGCCTCCTTTTCAGTATTGGGTGACCCTCTTAGGATGGCATGTTTTTGGGTTTGGGAGTTTTGGCACTTATATTCCTTCTGTAGTTGCAACGGCCGGGTCAGTTTGGCTATTGAGTCACATTCATGCACTATTCAAAGAAGAAGACAGCTTAATGCCATCCAAAACATCTGGTGGCCCAGCATCTAGTGGGTTGTGGTTTGCGGGATGTATTGGGGCCCTTACTTACGGGCTGACGGCACAGATGGAAATCTGGATTGTTTTTTTCTACCTCTTGGTTTGGTATCTTTTCTCGAATTTTCTGGCCCACAAGAAGTGGATTTGGTTTTATCTTGCTTTGTTTTTTGCTGGGATTTCCGGTCTTGTGAAAAGTCCTCTTTATTCCGTTTTTTCTGTTGCTGGGATCTGGATGTACTTGGCCCTCTCCAGGAATATTCGAATCTTCACAAAAATTCATTTTTGGTTGGCCCATTTAATTGGAATAGTCGCGGGTGGCGCTTGGTTTCTGTTTGTATTTATTTCTGATCGAGATCGATTTCTTGCACAATACTTCCACCGAGAGACTTTGGCTAAATTAATGGGCAATTCCTCCTCTCCTCTGAGAATGTGGCTTCATTTTACGACCTTTTGTGTACCGATAGCCTTGTTTATTATTCCGGTCCTACTATTGACTCTGTACTCGCCGGTTAAAAACCTAAAATCAAAGAACCTGCTCCATTTTCTTATTTCATCGACCCTCGCTCCCGCGATTTTTTTCAGCATTTTTCCTTATCGGACCGAGACCTATCTTTTTCTTTTACTTCCGATGGTCGTTTTATGGATAGATCAGGCGGTCACAGCCGGACAAGAACGAAAGTTTCTTCTTTTATTTTCTCGTTTGAATTCCTTGGCTGTATTCCTATTTTCATTGGCAGCAAGCAGCATGCTCTATCTCGGAGAGTTTATACCGCTCTCGATTAGTCTCACGATGCTGGTTCTTTCTGCGGTATTTGTAAAAACGTCATGGCGCTTGCGTTGGAATTCCATGGCACTGGTTGCTTTAGGCCTCGTTCTTAGTATCCGACTTGGAGGTCTTTGGCTGGGAGAATCCGACATCGGTATGCTTCGGCAAACCGTGCATCAAATGCCAAACAGAATTCTTGCTTTCTATGATGAAGGAAGAAACTTTTGGAATGAAATAGGGCTACTCTCCATGGGGGTTGGAACCCCTGCAAAACGTTGCTCTAACGTCGATGAGCTAGTTTCACATCTCAAAACTGGCGGCCTCTTAGTCTTGACAGAAGATCAGGAGAGTGTTGTCGTACCTAAGATACGGAGTGTTTTTACAGATACCGACGCACTTGAAATAATACCTTGGTGGCGATGGAGACGCGGGTTTGGTATTCCAACTCTCGAAGACATTGTAAGATTAGGAAATAAACAAGACCCGAAGTGGCAAGAAAAGAATAGAAGACAATTTAAAATTCTGTATTTAAAATCTGTAGCATAGAAGGTTCGATAATTTATGAAAAATACAAAAATTCTACTTTCATTCTTGTTTATTGCGATCTTGGCGAATAGCGCAAACAGTATTGCTGACACAGATGCCGATAAAGCCCTGATCATTAGATCAGGCTCTACCAATTCGATCAGTCCTCATTTTGAAATAGTCTCGGGTGAAGGTGAAATTATTGGCGATCTAAGTCCCAGTCTCAAAGAAAGTTACCAATCGTGGAAAAAGGCTTGTGAGGCTTGGAAGAAAGAAATTAAAGATCTTAATCCTAAAGGTGAAGTGAAGTTTATTAGCTGCAACTCACCCAAAAAGGTGGACTATCCCAACTTTCAACGCGCCTACCGCTCTATTGGCACCTATAAGATACGCGTTGAAGTGAGAAGGCCTTCCAGCAAATAATAGTTAGCCTTCTAGATCGGACTATCGATTGGATCGAGGAGGCGTTCGTAATTTCCAGTTAAGAGTAGGCGAGAGATTTTTGCTCGAACAGAGCGTAGGGTAGCTACGTTTGTGTAGAGTTCAATTTGATTGGGGGTAGGTTCACCGAATTTTTTGAGCGTATAGTTGAGGAGATCCGTAAGGTGATAGGTGTTGTAATAAATTTTATTTATTAGTTCCGATCGCTTTAAGTAAAGATCTTCAATTTCGTATGTGGAAATTTGTTTGAGAGACCCAAAATTGAAGCCGAAGCCGGTGTTTGGGTCGAGCCAGGAGAAGTTGAGGAGACTCTTTTTTGATTTTGCTAAGTCAATTAGGAATTCGAGTTGCTGTCTTTCGAGGGAAACTTGAACCGCTCTAAGGGCGATAGTTTTTTTATCGAGAGGTTGGGAAAGGTCTAGAGTATCGTCAATTTGAATTTCTTCAACTGCTTCGGGGTTCAGGAAGCCAAGGGCTTGAGACAGCGCGTACTGGTCCTCTTTGACCAGCAGTTCGACAAGTGCTAGTTCATTTCGAGACGTTGGTGATTGTTCATAAACACGTTTAATTTTTAGATCACGTTCAAAATTGTAGCAGAGTTCTTCGACTGTGACTCCGATGTCGGCCTGCAGGATTCGGAAAGTGTCCTCTTCGATGCGAGTTAAGATTCTTGATTCAGTAATCTGTTGCCAATTGGAGGGAACTAAAAATGGCAACAGAATGGGCAAAGCACGTGCCGCAACAGTGGGAGTCTTGAGATCTGCTTGGGCTGCGGCAAAGATGTTTAAGTTAATCCGAGGTAGAAGATTTAGAGTGGCGGCTCGGGCGATTTCTTTCGCTTGAAGGACTTTTTGAAACCCAATTTGGGATCTTAAATTTGCATGATAACTCCGTTCAAGAGCCTCTCGGAGTGTCAACTTGGTAGGCGATTCTAGAACGACATCTTGTATGTTGGAAAAATGACTTCCGTTGACACCCAGCAGAAAAGTTTTGTCAGCCTTCTCTACGTGTAGCGAGAATCGATCGGCACTATAACAAAATTGAAAATCAAACTCTGATTTTCCGATAATACATTTTGTTCCAGGTAGGGTTTCGAGTAAGTTCAATTCGGACAGAATAAATTCATTTTGCTCTGAGTTTATTTTAAAACTCAACCTTTCTGCGGTCAGTCGCGAGATTTCAAAGTCGTACACCGGATGATCAGTAATGTCGCTCAGTTTAAAACTGAGCGTCTTTTTGTCGGATGAAGAGACATCAATTCTGACGGGATTGTGAATCTTCTGATCAGAACGTTGCCAAAAAAAGTTGCCTTCATAATGTCCGTTTGGGAGAGTCGGACCACACGCGGAAAGACTAAAAGCGAGACATGCAAAGCCGAAATAGATGTAGGCAGACATTGATGACCTCCGTCGTAAGTTAGGAAGGCACAGATACTGCAATCGGCTTTATATACGGGGGTATGATATGACAGGTAGAATCAAAACATGGTCCGGTGTACTGATGTTTCTCTTTGCTATAAATCCAGCCGCATACGGCTGTGGAAATGAAAAAAATGCTAACGCAGCACCACAGGCTAACGGCCCTGTACAACAGCTTGGAATTTATTTAGATGCTTTCCATGTAATGAAAGATGATCCGAAGCATCAATTAGAGGCGCATCACTATTGTAAAGCTGTTAACGATAGCTTTCTACAGTGCGCAATTTTTGATGGGAATGACCAAGCTGCAAATTTAAATGGCATTGAATATATTGTTTCAGAAAAAGTTTACGAATCCCTGCCAAAGGATGAACAAAAATATTGGCATCCGCATAATTATGAAATTCTGTCCGGCCAATTGATTTCGCCCGGAATGTCCGGGTCCGCTGAAAAAGAAATGCTAAAAGGTAAAATGAATAGTTATGGCAAGACTTGGCATGTCTGGAATTCCAAGATGTTTAAGAAAAAAGGCGATAAACTCCCAATTGGAGAACCGATGCTTGCTTGGTCTTTTAATCATGACGGCGAAGCCGATGCTGGAATGGTGAAAGCTCGGGACAAAAATCTCAAAGTTGACACCGAAAAGAAGAAACAGGAGCGCGCGGACTTAGTGAGTGTTGCAAATCCTCAGGATGGAGTCGACGCTATGAAGAGCCTGTTTGCCGAAGATATTAAATCCATACCAGGTGTTAAAGACAAAAAATCGCAATTAGCTGGGACTAAGGGAAAAGACGCTGGCAAAAGATAATCTTAAGGACTTGTAGGAGCCCTTTGACTGTTTATTTTAAGCGCGATTAAACCTGCCAAGGCGATGGGAATAGTATTTACCGAATGATATAGAAGAGTGAAGGCCAGAGCTTTGCTTTTATCCACGCCTAGCATATTTAAAACAAGAATAGCGCCGACTTCAAGGGTTCCTACATTTCCTGGCACTGTTGGTAATGCGATGGCAATATTAACGCCCGCAAAAATGACAAACCAGCTCACCCAGTCCAGCTGAATATGCACGGCCCACAGGCAGAGGCCGATAGAAAAACAATCTGCCGCGTCGGCGAACCAAGTCCAGCTCAAAGATTTTAGCCAGACCCTAGGGGAATTAAGGCGATGGAGCGTATTTCCCATTCTCGAAAAAAAATTCTGGATCTTATCGAAAAAAGAGGATTGAGAATTAGATTGCGAATGAAGCAAATTCTCGGAAACCTGGCCTGTATTTGGGTTGGCTCGAAGTTTTAGTGCCGAGAAAATAATTCCCGCTGCGACGATAATGAGGAAAGCCCATTTCAACTTATTGAATATATCTGCGAAAGGCAGAGGCGCAAAATTCAGAACAGATAAAGCAAAAGCGGTACTTCCTAAACCTAAAGCCTCCAGCAACGGCTCTACCAATAATGCAGTTGTAGCAGATTCGATTTGGTAACCATGACGGCTCAGATGAATTGCTCGATAGACTTCTCCCGCACGAGCGGGAAGGACAATGTTTAAAGTTCGCGTACCCATCGAAATGAGGACTAGATCCCAAAATCTCATTCCGTTGGAAGGATGGGGTAGGGCATCGAGAAGAGCCCGAAATCTCATAATCCGACCGAGCGAATTAAGGATTAGTATTACGACCACTGCAATTGCGTAGTATCCCCAGTCAGCATCTCGAAGGGCTTCAACGAGTTTCCCAAAATCAAGATCTCGAAGAAGGAGAAAAAGGAGAGTGATTACTATAAGTGTCGAGAGAATATTGAGCTTTTTGAGAGGCAGGGTCTTCATATCAGGCCGGCCAATTGCCTACAAATCGAAGGGCCAACGCTATCTGTAATTTTTCTCGGCATCCGCTTCCATTGGCGCACAAAAAAGCTTACCAGACGATCATCGTCGGGATTCAGATTCAGCGTTTTGCCTCGGGGCGAAAAAACGTACGAAGGTTGCGATTGAGTCTGAGCGCCCCAACCGAGCTTAAACTTTAACGGTCCAGAGTCTTTTAATGACCGTCCAAAGTCTAGAATGTCCATCTTTCGCTCACAACCGCGTTTGATAATTTCCCAATACAGCAAATTATTTGGGCTCATCGCAAGAAATTCAGGGCGAGAGGAAGCAAATGGAACATAAACTGTTTTGCGGTGATAAATCAGGAATGCTCCCGAAATGACCTGGTTATCTTTCCAAAGCGTAATAATATCGGTACGACCCGGAAGTGCTTCGACCAGTTCACGCATAAAACGGATGCCGTAAATAGGGGCACCCTTGCTGTGCATATTTTGCGCTAGGACTTCGTAGAAGTGAGGAAGTTGATCATCGCCGAAGCGAACCTTTAGATCGGAACGTTCTGCTTTTCTTACACAATTTCTGATTTTATCACGCAGGCTTTTCCACATCATTTGTGGATCTGGTTGGAGCGCTAAAGTAGCAATCACCCAGGAATCTAGTTTGGCCAAATTCAGATTTTCCTCGAATGAGGGCTCTTCGAGCGTTTTGAGCATGAAAAAATGAACATTCTTTTTCTTCGAGAGTTGAATAGCGTGATCGACTAGGGCTAGCCTGGCCTCCCGGGAATTTGCTAAAACGGAGCCGTAGGCACCAAAAAGCCCATTGGTCATATGACTCTGCAGAAATCCCTGAATCAGATAGCTGGGAAGAACCCCTTGGCAAGGGCCGCCCTTATTTTCGCGGGCAATTAAGAACGGTGCACGTAAGCGATAGGCACGTTCCGCAACTGTTTTCCAAGCCCGCAGGTGATAACAGGTGGACATAGGATGTTGATCCACATAGTGGTCCCACTCGGCATAAGATGCTGGCTCTAGTTCTTCTACTATCATTGTACTCCTGGAAAACCGCAGTTTCTGCGATGCGGGTTATGATAATCCAAGGTGCAAGAATTGAAAAGAATTATATAGTAGAGGCAAGTAAGGGAGAACTAGAAATGAACGACAAGATTTCGATGCTTGAATTGGGAAAAAAATTGGATCAGTTGAGTGAAGATGAATTGGTTCTGGACGTTCGAAGCCCTGAAGAATACCGAGACGGTCACGTTCCAGGAAGTATAAATATTCCTCATGAAGAAGTTGAAAAGCATGTAAACGAACTCAAAGATTACAAGCATGTTTATATCCATTGCAAAATGGGCGGAAGAGCGAAGACGGCATTTGAAAAACTTCAAAAACTCGGACTAAAAAATCTAGTCTGTGTTGCAGGTTCAGGAATGAAGGATTGGATCGAAGCTGGCTTAAAAATCGCCAAGTCCTAGGTTCTGAAATGTCTTTTTGGCTTGATACATTGTCAGTTTTTCCTCAAAAATCCTCATGTACTCTTCGAGGCCATGAAGGCCGAGAAGTGTGTCCGTCCTGTGGACGGTCAAGTGCAGGGATGCACTTGAAACCGTGTACACTCCGGTTTTTTCGAAAAAACTTCCGCGTCTCAAGCCAAAAATCCTATTTCGGAACATGAACTATTTTTCCGAACCTAGTTCCCCAAGTACGTTACGATCTGATAGGTCATATAAAATCCCCCTGCAATTGCTGGAATAGCAATCATAGCAGCGAGCAGGGTAGTGGCGACTCTGGCTGGATACGGTAGATTTTTCATCATTCTTGTTTACCTCTGAGATTTCTCTTTAAAGCTTACTTATTCTTCATTTGGGTTTCAACTGGTTCTTCAACGCCGCTAGGCTAGCAAAAGCATTGTTAAAAACCTCCTTGGGCTTGCGAGGTCCACGATTTTGGCCGGCGTTTTGGCCTGAAGCTAGTCGATCTCTTTTTTGATTGTGAGACTGAGACGCATGATGTCCGCCGGAGTGGCTATTATGACCAGTGTGAGCAGCTCTAGCAGCATGGCCAGTATGACCACTGTGAGCGACTTTAGAAACAGGTTTTGGTCTAGGTTTCGATGCCAAAAGCTCCTTCTCTACAAGGTTTTTCATTGATAGAGAAATCTGAGTCTTTTCTACATTAACCTCCAGGATACGGACTTTTACCCTGTCACCCGGTTTGACGACCTCGTGAGGATCTTTCACAAACTTGTCTGTAAGCTGTGAAATATGTACTAACCCATCTTGATGAACTCCAATATCAACAAAAGCTCCAAAATTGGTCACGTTTGTCACAACACCCGGACAAATTAGGCCCGGTTTTAAATCTTTGAGTTCGTAAATATCATCCCTAAATTGAATAGGAACAAACTCGCTGCGTGGATCTAGACCTGGCTTTTCCAGCTCTTTAATCACGTCTTCAAAAGTAAAGACGCCAATTTCCTCTTTAAAGACTGGATCGGATTTAATGACCTTCGCTCCAACGCCTAAGAAATCTTTGACACTGCGTTGATTCTTCTTTGCATAGGCTTCTAGAACCGCATATTTCTCAGGATGAACACCCGTATTATCCAGAGGATTTTCGGCATCCGGAATCTTCAAGAATCCCGCAGCTTGTTGAAAGGCCTTCTTAGAAAAGCGGCTGATTTCTAGCAACTCGTTTCGTGATTTGAATAAGCCATTCTGATTGCGATATTCCACCATTGCTTTCGCTAGCGATGGCCCAATTCCCGAAATATAGGTCAGAAGATGATAAGACGCCGTATTCAGGTTTACTCCAACTTGATTGACGCATGACTCAACGACTTGTCCTAAGCTTCGCTTCAGAGAGTTCGGCGAAACATCATGTTGATACTGACCGACGCCGATACTCTTCGGATCAATCTTTACTAATTCAGCCAGTGGGTCTTGGAGCCTTCTGGCAATCGAAATTGCACCACGGACGGTTACATCGAGTTCCGGAAATTCCTCTCGAGCTACCTCACTAGCACTATAGACGCTGGCGCCGGCCTCACTCACCATTATGACAGGAATTTGGATGCTATTTTCCTTGAGAGATTCCCGGACAAATTTTTCGGTTTCACGGCCAGCGGTGCCGTTTCCCACAGCAACTGCTGTGATATTTCCGACTTTTATAATCTCAACGAGCAAGGGTTTAGATTTTACTCGCTCGTTCTCTGAATGCAGGTGCATAACCGTGCTGGCAATATATTTTCCTGAATCATCGACTACTGCAAGCTTGCAACCTGTTCTCACGCCCGGGTCGATGCCCAGAACTGCCTTGGCCCCAAAAGGGGAAGCTAACAATAGCTTTCTGAGGTTCTCTGAAAAAACATGAATTGCAGCCGAATCTGCGACTTCTCTTAACGCTTTGTGAATTTCATTTTCAATACTCAGGAAAACATGGACCTTGAAGGCAAGGCGCGCAGCCTTCAGCAGAATCTCAGCTCCGGGCGAATCTGGAACCGTGCAGGCTGTCGTTTCGAATGTTCTTACCAAGTCGTTTTCAAATTCAGGATTGTCGGGGGGGCCTTCGACGGTGAGACGAAGCTCCTCTTCATTCCAGCCCCGTTTCATTGCCAAATAGCGATGGGAATTTTGCGGCTGCATGAGAGATGGAATCGCTTCATGAAAATCAAAATATCCTTCGAATTTACTGTGTGGCTTGGCCTTCTCCGCTTTTTGGGTACGAACAACACCTTGTTCAAAATAACGCGATCGGACTAGTTGGCGCAGCTCCTGGATTTGCGAAAGCTTCTCTATAAGAATATCGTTTGCCCCGGCAATCGCGGCCGCTGCATCATTAATTTGTTTCGCTTCATTTCGGAAAGTCCAAGCCCAAAGCTCAAGCGTTTGGCCTTCAAGAGGAGACTCGGTCCCGTGGCCGCAGTTCCAGATCCAATCCGCCAGAGGTTCCAACCCAGCCTCTTTGGCAATCGCCGCTTTTGTTTTTCGTTCCTGCTTATAAGGGAGAAACAGATCGTTCAGGAGCTCAAGTTTAAAAGTAGACAGAATCTGCTGTTTTAACTCGGGCGTGAGCTTTTTCTGGCGTTCGATTTCTTCCAGAATAAACTTCTGCCGACTGATAATCTGATCCCATTTTTCCTTATTCTCTAGGATGGCCTGAATTGACACTTCATTTAAATTTCCGGTCTTTTCCTTACGATACCTTGCCATAAACGGGACTGTCGCCCCATCCGCTGCAAGTTCTAATACTGCTGCTATGGAACGAGTAGATATTTCAGGATGAAAAGACTGGAACCAAGCTTCAAAGCTCACGTTACTTACCTCCGGCAAAAAAACTTACCCCCAGCATTAATTAATGACGATTCATAACCCATAACCCCCCAACCTCCATAGCCAAACTCACCAAAAAGATTCAAATACGGCAAAATTTAGCAGTTTTTGAAAAATTTTCAATTTCTTCTAGTTGAACTACGAGTTTTGTTATAGTCTGCGGCAGTAAATCGACCTACTACCGGAGAGATGGCCGAGTGGTCGAAGGCACTCCCTTGCTAAGGGAGCAGCGGGTAAAACCGCTCGAGAGTTCGAATCTCTCTCTCTCCGCAAAAAAAAACCCGCCCTAGAGCGGGTTTTTTTTTGCGGAGAGAGAGATGAGAACGGAGTTCGACGAGCGTTTGCCGAAGGCAAGCCTTGAAATGAGGAGGCCATTGATGGCCGACTACCCTTCGAAGCGACTTTTCGCAGGATAGCGAAAAGTGAATCTCTCGTACCTTATTCGCCGTTAGACTGTCTTCAAAAAAGTTCCTGAATCCTAACCGCGTTGGCCTTCCAAGCATCCGGAATCTTAAATATTTGATCCTCGTCGGTAGTAATTTGGACCTCACCCAGGTTACTAAACGAAAAGTGAATATAGTAGATGGTTCGGTCGCTCTTAATAGCTGAGGGAGAGAACACCGGGACGCATGTGCCTCCGGGATTTCGTGCTGAAGGAGCTAGGAAGAGGTCAATCTCATTTTGAACCGCATGTGCCCCTAGTTCTTGGCAAAATGTATAATTTTCGCTTGTGAGTTGCGAATGAACATCTGAATAAGGTCTAAGATCGATTGCAGAGTTAGTCGCGATTTGGGCTTTCAGCATACGTCGGTCAATGACTATGGGTCTTGCGCTGGCTGCGATGTCTTCCTTGGCATTCTTATAAACCCAATAAAGTGCTTCTAGGACTGAAGTCTCTTTTTCAAGGGCCCCGTACCACACACCGTATTTCGTTCCATCTCCAAATCGGCCCCGTCTCCAGTTTGTCTTTTCAAAAACGCATATAGTTTCGGCCGTGTTTCCATATTGGAATACTCGTTCTTTCGGAGCCACTGTATGCTGAATCTGACTTGTGGCATTGTCCCAGGTCTGAAGAACGGGACGATCCTCTGGATTAACAAGGTCGTCAAATAGGTCTTGAGAACTCTTAATGGTGTAGATATTCCGATACGCCTCCAAAGATTGAGGTCCAGGGACTGATAACTCGATTGTAATAGCCATTAATAACTCACTCGTATTTGATCTAAAATCCTTCTGACTGTGAACAATCGAGCAAAAGAATTCACTGGGTCATCTGCAATGAACTGCAGAGCTGATTGGTTGTGGAAAATCTCTCGCGGCGTCTTCATCCAGGCATAAACCAGCTCTCTATTATGAGGGAACATGATTCTCAGTGACTTATGAATGCCCAAGAGGTTACCGACTCGTTGGAACTTATCCGGATCTACGGGAATTTCTTGTTTGCTTTGGAGAGAGTTTAAGCGTTGCCTATTTTCAGGTTTAACGCCAAGAAGCAACGCCTGCTCTTCTCGCGTGAAGTTGTAAAGACTAGCAAGTTTCCAGAAAGCTTTTCCAAGAACCTGGGCGGTTTCTCTATTCACTTCAGCAGGTGGTAGATTTGAATCTAGGAGATGAGATTGACTCATATCTAATAAGATACCATTTCGTGCGTTTGAAATCAAATATTAAATGGAATTATAATATAACATATTGAAATAAATAGATTATTTAATGTATGATTTCATACGACTAGGATGTCGCAAGCTTCAGCAATAGCAGCGCCACTACCGCGACCAGCACAGGCCTGATGAACTTGATAGATTTCTTCGTCGCATAATGTGCCCCGACCCAGGCACCAGCTGTCATTCCGAGTGCAACGCAGCTTCCCTCAGTCCAATAAACATAACCGCCCCAGGCATAGCTTGCTAGCGCCACACTGGCTGAGCAAGTGTTGGCGAGCTTTGAAGCAGCGATCGCAGTAAAGAGCGGGAGCTTTGCAAACACCAGTAGCGACAAGAACATGAAAGTGCCACCACCAGGACCCCAGGTGCCATCGTAAAAACCGCAGGCTAAGCCTGAAAGGACAATTCGAATCGTGTTACTAGTTTGCAGCCCCTTCCAAAATCGTCTTTGCGACGGCTTCACATCAGAGTCCACTATGGGAGGGTGAAGCTGTTTAACCCAAAGGTCTTTCTTCAGAACGACTAACAAGATTGCAGGACAGGTAATAAAGAGAATCCACCGAAATGCTTCGTGGGGAAGGTGAGGCGAGACTTTGCTTCCTATAAATGCACCTATTCCAATCCAAATCGTGAACATCAGACTGCGCTTGTGATCATAATGGCCAGCGCGCATATAGACGATAAGCGCCATCAACGCACCTGCCGCACCGGCGATTTTGTTCGTGCCGATCGCGTGCGGTCCCGCGCCCAGAATCAAGATAAGTACAGGGAGATTAATTAGCCCGCCCCCGCCAGCTACTGAGTCTATAAGGCCGGAAATAATTCCTGTTCCAATAAGGAAGAGGAATTTAAGAGCAGGGATTGCAATTACTTGCTCGAGCATACTGGCACTTTAGGCCGGTTGAATGGATTTTTCCAAGGTATTATGGAACCTGAAGCCTAAAGATGCTATTGAGCACCAGCGGCACTGTTACTGCCACTAGAGCTTCGCCGACGTAAAGGACTCTCATCTTCATCGACCGATTTGAGAGAATTGCTATTGGCCGTGGATTCTTTCCTGCCATCGTACTCGCCAGTCCGTTCGTTTTTGGCTGTGAACATATCGACTGGCACGTAGCTTTTGTTATCTTGGAAGTACCTATCTATGTCGCCAAATAGGGATAGTACCTGGTCTGTACGTACGTCACCCGTGCAGCCACGTCTTTCCTTCTCCGGTCGTGCTAGACTTAAGAGTTTACCGTATTCCACTTGGAGCTTACCAAGCTCCTTGTAATATTTCTCCCTGGCCTTAGCTTGGGCGATACCTGTACGTATACGTTTATCTGGTGTGGCAGGTTTCTGTCCCTTAAAATAGGCTTCGTCGTCAGTTGGTATGATACTTTGGTAAAGCTGGTTAAGTGTTTTTTGTCTCTCAAAAACTTTCCCTAATACTTCGTTTATTTTTTCCAAGTCATTATCAAATGCCAAGTAAAGAGGTTGTTTAGGGTTCTTAAACTTTTTGAGAGCCTTCGCAAGGTCCTCACGTCTCTTTTTCAAATTGCGATATGCAGCACTAAATTTCATTGAGAGAGAATACGTGCTCAAATCAGAATCTATTAAACTAATTTCTGTTTCGAGACGTTGAGTTTGCTTTTTAGAATTATTCAGCCTAGCAATTGGACTCAACTTGCCATCGCCTTTAGGGTCTTGGGCTTCTTTTAGAATAGCGTTGATGGCCCCTACCTCGTCTTTACTGAAGGCACTGCATGGACGTTCTTGAAGAAATTCCTTAAACTTGTCTCTTGTTTTGTCTTTTTTCCAATTTTCATTCCAATCTTGATAGAAGAATGCTTTTAAGGTGGAGATATCTCCCTCCATAAAAATATAGGAAGGTATATGCGCAGGATCTGAAGAGTGAGCGGGAAGGGCACCTAGCCAGAGGCTCATAATCCAAACGACCAATAGAAATACCTTATTTATTCTAATCATTATATACACCGTTATTAGTACCTTTCAAAAATGTATTCTTCTATTTTCTATTAGTATTTAGAATAGTGGATGTCCGGGGTTTTGCCAATATGTGTCATTTAAGTGGGAATACTAGATGCCAAAACCGACTCCAATGCTTAGCTCAATTGGGGGTATCCAGGGAGTGAGAGTCGATACGGACCCACTAGGTGCGGACTGACACAGATCGTTTCCATTCAGAGTGAACGTAAAGAAGCCTTTTCTTTGGGCCCCATCGAATCGTAAATCTGTTACATACCAAGTCCCACTTTGCTCGAACCACCCGGGAACGCGGGAGAATTTGAGAAATTCCCCAAATCGACAGTATTTTTTCTCTAATCTTAAGAAATCGTCCAAAGGTCGTATCATAGCGCCAACCCAGTGAATTTGGTTCGAGATAGGGTGATCGATTTCGGAATCGGCGAAGCTAAGAGATTTCTTTGTGCGAAGGTAGCAGTTTGTAGGGGGGGCGAATGCCGGCCAGAGGCTAATGGCGCCCGCCTTTGCAACGTAGAATTTGCCTCGGTGAGTCCGGTCGGAGATCTCTTCTATTCCGGTAATAATAAAGGACCAACAAAATGGATTTGCAGGCGAGGGCGACAAGGAAATTTGCTCGCGCTTTAAAATCCGATTTTCATCTTGGAATAATTCGATCAATCTATTTTTGCTTTGGTTCGAACCGAAAAAGAAAGAAAAGAAAACGATGGCAAATCCGGTCCAGGGGATTATTACCGAGTTTCGAGGTCTCACACCTACCCGCGGGGCGAAAAAGTGAGAGAGCGAAACTAATCCGAACCAAATCGTAACGACCAGCGCAACGGGAAGTGCATTAAATTGTCGCGACCAAACGATCCCTAGAATGAGCGCGCAGAGAATAACAGAGACAGTACGAACTGATTTTGTTTTTACGGAGAAAAAGACGAAAGGTAGCAACGTCAGCCAAATGAACGGCTCCAGTATGAAAAGAAAGTCTCCATAGTACCAGCGATTATAGAACGGCGAAAATGGATGGACACCATAGTTATTACAGTAGTCCCCTCCGATATGCAGAAGCACACAAAGAACGCCAACGCCCGATAGTCGCCAGAGCGCGGACTGCGCCTTGGCCTTAGTGCCTGAAATCAGCACCGCAGCGCGGGCTGCGATCAAGCCCAGAGGAAGGGTCAGTAAAAAAGTATGAGTATAACCACGATGATGCAATAAATATTGCATCGGATTATTTGTATTGAAAATTTGAATCAGGAAATCAAAGTCTGGCAAATTACTTGCGATAAGCGCGGTCCAAAGAACCGCGCTTTCGTACTTAGGAAATTTTTCCACATCCGGCTTGGGCAGAGAGCGCGCTACCAGATATCCCACAAGAGAATGAGTGATATTGTCCATAGTTAATAAGATATCCGATTACAAGGGTAAAAGCCGAGGTATCCGATGACTTTTTGATATTCGGTGTGTCAGTAGTTAGGTAATCTCTCGACGTAAAACGTGTCGCCTATCGTAAAGTAGTCGGATACTTTTTTACTTGTAGTAAATTTCCTGGTGGATTGCGTCCTTAGCTACTCCCTTTTCCAGAAGCATGGCTTTCACTTCGGCGATCATGCCACCGTGACCACAAAGATAATATTCCGTCTCCAACCACGGAAGATCTTTACATTCCGTTTTTAGATAATGCGTTACCCGCCCGCGATAACCGGTCCAACTCGGGCTGGCTTGCGAAACAGCCGCGACAAAGCGCATATCAGGGTAATTATCCAGAAAGTTCAAATAAACCAACTCTTCCTCTGACCTGACGCCGAAGTAGCAAAAAGTCGATTTTGGAGGGTCCGCTTTAAACGCGTCCGACATGAGCATGGCTCGAAATGGCGCAATGCCCGTCCCAGTTGCCACAAAACAAATATTCCGATTGGGTTTTGGTTTGTAAACGAAATCTCCGTAGGGTGCCCACAATTTGACAGCATCACCTGGTCGGAGCCGGTAGAGATACTGCGTTCCAGGTCCTTCTTCGACGATTTTTATACATAGTTCGACGGGCCTGATCTCTGGAGCCGAAGCAATAGAATACGCTCGTCTCAAATCTCTTCCCTTAGGTCCGGCCCCCGGTACCACTATGCTAACAAATTGGCCCGCCACAAAACTCAAAGGCTTTTCAGTATCAAAAGTTACTTCGAATACCGTTGGCGTCATCATCCGAAATCCTTTAACCGTACAAGTATACTCTTGGGGTTTCATATTCTTCTTTTCTTCTTCTTTCGCACTTTTGCTCTTAAAAACCTCTGGCTAACCTAGCGCAGAATCGCGATTGACGCCATCTTCCTGTTGCGGTACCCAAATAAGATGTTTGGATTAAGTTTTGGGCATTTAGTCATTTTAGCCGTGGTTGCCCTCCTTTTCGGGTCTAAGCGCCTTCCTGAGTTAGGCCATGCTTTGGGAAAAGGTCTGGGAGCGCTAAAGCGCGGGCTCGAAGGTAAGGATTCCGATCAAGGTAAATTAAGCTAGTTTGCAGTTGCCCCCTCACCTTAATTTCAATACCATTTGGAAGGAGATCTCAATAACGGAACGAGAGAGCGAGGGGCTAGAATGATCCAAGTCACCAAAGAGAAGACCGATTCTCATCTTATTGTTCGAATCAGCGGTTCCATAGAAGAAAGTGTTAATTTTGACCAACTCTTTGGGCCCGTGCCAGCAAAGCTGGAAGTGAATTGCAAAGAAATCACAAGGATCAATTCCGTCGCAGTTAAAGCTTGGATCAAGTATTTTCAGAGCTGCCAGGCTAAAGGAATTCACCTTACATTTGTGGAATGTTCCGTTGCTATTGTGGAGCAATTGAACCTCATTTCAAATTTTGCGTGCGGTGGAAAAGTTGAATCTTTATATGTCCCCTTTACCTGCACCAGTTGTAGAAATGAATTGTTAGGTCTATTCAAGACCGATCAGCTGAAGTCACTCCAATACCAATTGCCTCCCGTTAAATGCCCGAAGTGCGGCAATCCCGCTGAATTCGATGATATTGCCGAGGAGTTTTTTGGGTTCTTAATGCGGGAGTGAAGTTTTACCTAAAGTCCAACGAGGCAGAAAGCGAAGGTAGAATAGTTCATCATGCCACCATCACCATCTCTCTTGCTGATTTCTGCCGATCCCCATGACCAGATTTTTGCATCGGAAGTCGCAACGGTGGCAGGCCTTTCGTTTAAGAATGTGGAGAACCACTTAGAAGGCGCCCGTGAGACCGTCAACGGCAACTATGCCATTATTTTGGTAGATGGGTCTGTACAAAAGACGTACGAGATATTTGAGAATTCTCTTCAAGAAAGCGTGGGTTTATTCTCGGATAAACTCAATTCGAATTTCATACATTTTCTGAGTAGTGAGGACTTGGCGAACGTCGAATACCTACGTCACAGTCCTCTCTTTGGCCATTTCGTATTAAAAAATTATCGATCCTCCCCGGCTGAGGCTGGTAGGCACTATGGTCGAGTTGTGAAGACGACACTTGCAGAACGTGCATTTGGTTTAGACAAGGTCTTAGGTCCAAGCGTTAAGATTCAAAAAGTAAAGCTCTCTTCGTCAACTCAAAAAGCGGATGCGGTAGAAGCCATCCGAGCTTATGCGGCAGCAGCAAAACTTCAAGATAGAATAGCGGGCATGGTAGCTGCTGCAGTAGACGAACTTTTGCTCAACGCCATATATGACGCCCCAGTCGACGCTCTTGGAAAATCCTTATATAGCAATGTTCCTCGTTCTACCGTTCTTGAGTTAAGCGGAAATTCCGAAGTAGAGATCAGCCTCGGGTTTGATGGGAATTATATCGCTGTGGCCGTAACGGACCATCACGGTAGCCTAAATAAAGCAAAACTTCTTGCGCATCTTTCAAAGGCTTATGTTAAGGAAGAATACAAAGTGAAAGTCTCGGTTGCAGGAGCAGGAATCGGTTTATCCAACGTTTTTCGAAGTGGCGCCAGTTTTTTCTTTGTTTCCGAGGCTGGGGCTAAAACGGAAGTTACCGTCTTCTTCAAGAGGTCGGAGAGCTTTCGCGGATTTAGAGATCAGTTTAGGTTTATTTCGACCCAATTCTACGTGTAATTAAATATGATTCGGTTTTACTTAGCTTCTTCATCTCCCCGTCGGATTCAATTGCTTCAACAAGTTGGGCTTAAATTAAAAATTATCAAGCCTGATGTCGACGAAGTGGCCATGAAAGGCGAGAAACCTGGTCAGCTAGTCCGCAGACTTGCAAAAGAAAAAGCAATCTATGTTTATAATCGCTTGAGTTCTAAACGACAGGGGCGACAGAACTTTTTAGTTTTGGCAGCCGATACTATTGTCGTTTCGCCCATTGGTCAGAAGATCCTTGGTAAACCGACGTCTCGAGAAGACGCTTTTCGAATGTTAAGCGCATTAAGCGGTAAAACACATATTGTTTATACTGGGTACTGCCTGATTTATTTTGACTCGAGCAAAGTGGAAGTGAACGAGAAAAGCAGGTGGAAAAAGAACCCGCTCAAAATACTTACCCGAATATGCAAAACAAGAGTCAAAATGCGCCACTTGGATTCCGAAACACTGCGTCGTTACATCAGCTCTGGCGAACCGATGGACAAAGCTGGAAGCTACGCGGCCCAGGGACTCGGAACGGCTCTTATTGAGAAGATTCATGGGAGTTACACAAACGTAGTGGGCCTACCTGTCACTCAAGTGCTACTTGATATGGAAAGACTCACCGGCACAAAACTTTTCGAGTGGACCGAGAGGTCGCGAGAGGCGCACCAGAGGTAACGACAAGTATGAGCACAGGTACAAAAGTAGAAGCAAACGCGAAAACAGTCAGAAACATGGATGAGAGTATGAGTTTGGACGAACTTTTCTCTCGCTACTCTGAAGTAAAAGATGCCGTCATCAACGAAGCTGAACACAGTCGCTGGAAGCAAAAAGTAGTTCTGATTGCTGTTAGCAAGAAACAGTCGATCGATAAAATCGAAGCTCTCTATAGACTGGGGCATCGCGATTTTGGTGAAAACTATCCGCAGGAGCTAGTGACAAAAGCCAAAGAAATGGAAGAGCGAGGCTACGGCGATGTGCGCTGGCATCTCGTCGGCCATCTACAAACTAATAAAGTGAAAATCGTTTTGCCGTACCTAGCATCTATCCACTCAGTCGACTCAGAGAAGCTGGCTTCAGAGCTCGCGAAACGGTTGGCGCAGCTCAGTGAGACTTCACAGATGGAGACTCGAACTCTCCCTGTTTTTATCGAAGTGAATTTAGACGCTGAGGCATCCAAGTCAGGTTTTTCTCCTGATGAGGTGCTGCGCTTGGCTGAATCTATCGGCAAGATGAAGGAGCTTCAGCTTCAAGGCTTAATGTGCATTCCATCGCCAAAGCAAGATCCGGCGTTGGCATTTGAGCGATTGCGAAAACTGGAACAAGAATGCCGCCCGCTATCTTGCGGGTTTCTCTCGATGGGGATGTCCCACGATTATCGGATCGCAATTCAACACGGAGCGACTCATATCAGAGTGGGTACTGCACTTTTTGGTGAAAGAGGATAGACACTATGCAGTCGTTATAGCTGCCGCCAGAGTTAGCGAGACGCGAGATTGCACCTGCTGTATCAATCCACTATAGTAAGCAAATTGTGACATCTTTTTTGCACTTTTTATTTCCAACAACGGATCGGCTGGAAAATCCGAAGACATATAAGAACTTCGTTACTACATGGCTTCTGATCAGCTTGTTTTTTCATTTGCTGACGGCTTATTTCAGCGTGGGCTACCATTCACCCGACGAGCAGTTCCAAATTTTGGAATTTCTGGCTTACAAACTCGGAAAAGCGTCCGTGTCCGAACTGGCGATAGAATTTTCGGAAAAAATTCGCCCCTGGACTCAGATTGGAATTTATTGGGCCATCGTCCAAGTATCTAAGCTTGTGCATATTCAAAGTCCTTTCTCCTGGGCCTTCGAAATTCGTGTATTTACCGGGCTCTTAGGTTGGTTGAGTAGCGTTGCGATGGCGGTTTGTACGCAGTTTTGGTTTAAAGACGTGCGTGCGCGAAGATTTTCGATTTTAGCGATTAGCCTACTTTGGTTCATTCCACTCTTGCACGTGCGGCCCTCGTCAGAAAGTCTGGGTGGGACATTTTTTCTACTTGGACTCTGCCTGGCGTCTTGGGAACTCTATCATCGCATTCAAATTCGTAGCTGGTTAGGTCTATGCGTTGGCATCTTGTTCGGGTTGAGTTTTGAATGCCGATTCCAGATGGGAATAATGGTAGCTGGATTTTATGCTTGGCTCTTGCTGGCAAGTCCCCGAGAAAGTTCGAAAAGGAATTTTATTTTCGCCTCACTAATGGGCCTCCTGGCCACATTTTCACTCGGGCGTGCTATTGATTACTGGGGCTACGGCCAGTGGGTGCTCAGTCCTTGGAACTATTTTTATTTTAACTTAGTGCGCGGCGAAGTAAATCGCTATAGCACAACACCTTGGTGGGACATTTTTCGAGTATCTTTTACTGAGACTTGGCCTGTTCTGGGATTACTGGTGGCATTTTCTTATCTCCTGGCCTGGATTCGTTATCCAAAACATCCTCTCACTTGGAGTATGGTTCCTTTTTTCTTGGTGCATGAGTGGATTCCTCACAAAGAGCTGCGGTTCTTTTTTCCGATGGCTGCTTCCGCGCCTGTTGTACTAACTATGGCTTTGTATGCAGCCGAAGCGAATTCAAAACACTGGGTCTTCGAATGGGACAGAGTCCGGTCTAAATGGTGGGTGCAGTGGCCCTGGCGCTTCCTAGTCTTCAATAACCTTATTGCACTGTTCGCGCTTATGTTTATTCCACTCGCTCGAACCGTTCAATTCTATGAAGGTCTTTATAAGAGTGTGCCGAAGACAGTTTGGGAATCGAACGAACCTGTGTCTGTTTACTATAAATCCAAAACTCGGAACCCTTACGAAGTTTTGGGAATTCAAATTCGATTCTATCGGCCAGATAATCTCATCCTTGAGAACTTTAAAGATCCTAAAGAGCTGCTATCTGTCCTAGACCAATCTAAAAAATCGATTTTTATTTTTCATACGGGATTTGAGTTACCCGAAAATTGGAACTTCCCGTCTGATCGCTGTCAAATGGTTTTTCGAACCCTTCCTTCCACGGCCCAGTGGGTAAATTTTGGTGATTGGATTAGCCGCGCTAATGTTTGGTCGTTGTATCGTTGTAGTAATCCGAGCAGTCCGGGTGAGGCATCTTAAAAGCGCTCTAAAATTACTTCTGTTGATTTTGTAAAGTAGATTTAGATTATAGATAATTCCAGTTTAAGTTCAATCGAAAACAAAACTAAATAAATCGAAGAATCCAACAGTAGATAAATATAAACAATGGATAATGGAAATTTTATTTACTTGCTTGCTACGTTTTATGCAGATTGCTATAAATGCTTCAAGGATATAAATATGAAAAATAAATATGAAGTAAGTAATGTTTTAATCGCAAGTGCAATTGTCGCTATGATTACGGCTTGCAATAGTATGCCCGTTGTCCAAGAGTTCCCGGATTCCGCTAATGCCACTGAAGAGGCGGAAAAATTGACAGCTGAAATTCAAATCGCTCGCAATGAACAAGCGGAAGTGCTCTCGCCCCACTTCTTTGAACAGGCAGAAAAGGCTTTGGAGAGCGCAAGGCAAGATCAAATTAAAATGAAAGACTCGAGAGAAATATTACATAAAATAGCAATAGGTCGCACCTACCTAAATAAAGGTAAAGAATCGGTTCAACTAGTAAGATCCAATATGGAGGAAGTAGTAATTGCGAGACAGCTAGCTATGGAGAGAGGTGCACAACGTCTCTTTGAATCAGATTTTCGGAAAACAGACCAGTATTTGAAGGAAGTGACCTCTGAGATCGAAAAAAGGGAACTTGAGAGTATCAGTCACCAGAGAGTTCAACTCCAGGCAGAATATCGTGATCTTGAATACCGTGCGATTAAGGAAGTAAGACTAGGCCCCGCGCAGAAAATTATTTCCCAGGCCCTGACTGAAGGAGCGCGGGAATTTGCGCCTCAAACTCTAGCGCTGGCGGAAAAAAAGATAGCTGATACGTCAGCTTTTATTCTCGCTAACCGACATGACCTGGATCAAGTTAAGGCACGATCCGACGATGCCATGGCAGCGGCAGAACATTTATTGAAAATCACCCAAAACGCTCAATCTACACGGAAAGCTTCGCCGGAAGAACTAGCGCTTCAATTAGAGAAGGAAGAAGTCAAGATTCAGGATGATCAATCTCGACTGGCCCAAGAAAGAAACGCGGCATTGATCCTTGCAAGTCAAGTCAGTGCGCTTTCAAAAGAAAAGGCGGTGCTTGAGGCGGACCATACGTTCAACCAGAGAATTGAACAGGCTCAGACCCAGTTCAGTTCGCAAGAAGCGGAAGTTCTTAAGCAGGGCGATAAGGTTTTAATCCGCCTCAAAGGACTAGAGTTTCCAAAGGGTAAAGCTGTTCTTAAGGCTTCGTCGCAATCACTTTTAGCGAAAGTTCAAGAGGCAATCACGGGATTTGGAAATGGCTCAGTTAGTGTTGAAGGGCACACCGATTCCGATGGAGACAAAACTAGAAATGAAAAACTATCGACCGATCGCGCTCGAGCAGTAGCAGACTATCTGGTCATGGCCACTCCCAATCCTAGTGACAAAGCAAGAATCTCATTCGTAGGGTACGGCGATCAAAAGCCTATTAGCAGCAATAGAACAGCGGCGGGCAAAGCCCAAAATCGACGGGTAGATATTATTATTTTGCCTGAACGGAATACTTCGCAGAAGCCATTTTAGCTGGTCAGGTATAAAACAGAGGCTTTCAACTTTCGGACACTTCTGGTACCCTCGGCCAAGCTAACTTCTAGCAGCTCATGTGTGCCCGTAGCTCAGCTGGATAGAGCGTCAGCCTCCGAAGCTGAAGGTCGGTGGTTCGAACCCACTCGGGCACGAATTTTTAGCTGGATTTTATTTCATGAAGATACATCTGAAATACGAACACGCTATCCAAGACACTATTCGCTATCTCGAGTCTGTGCCATTGCGCCCTTAGAAGCCGTGTTATTGTTTACACATCGTGAATTTACGCAAGAAGAAATTCAGTTTCTCGATCGATGGGCCGACTGCCTTTTGAGTCGCCAACTCATGCGTGCAACCACAAATCTCTATAATAAGGAAGAGATGGAAGACGAGGAAGATTGGCTAAAGCCTTGTTTTCCACGCTTTTATTTTTATGACATTTTAAGAGGATTGAACTTCATCCTAAAATGGGCGAGCATTTGCGGAAAACCTCTCGCCGAAGCGTCGATCGCAAAGGTCCTTCAACATCTCAAGTCGCGATTTCCCGATAACCACATTCGAATTGAGCGACTTTCCTTCAGACTTACTTGGAGAAGGTGCTGGATTGATCAATACGAGTTCCGAACTCTGTAGTATACTTTTCCAGTCTTCGGATCCGTCACTGGCTGTATTTTAAATCCAGCAGCTTTCAGACGTTCCCGTGTCTTTGCATTCAATTTAGGATCCAAAATGTTTTCAGTAACATATGCATCATGGGTGGGATAAGCTTTTGCTACATCCACTCCCTCGATACCCCGAGGGAAGTCTTTTGGATATTCGGCAATCATCCGAGACGTTCGCGCAATATCAATATGATGCCCCGGCGAATTTAAATAATCCCTCGGTTGAGTGAGGGTCATTCCCAAAAGCAGGGTTCGTCCTTTCTCTCCAATGTTGTCTAAAAACGTTTTAAATTGTTTATCAATATCAGTCCCAAATTGTCCATCCGCCAAATGATCAATCACATGGATGCCGCCATTATGTGGATCAAATTTAACCATTGTGAAGAGAGACGCAACAGCATCGCTGAATTCGGCTCTACTACAGTTGTGCCTAATACATATGCGAATGTCTTTCTCCAGACTTGACAGATACTTTGTAACGCTCTCCTCCGTATAGCCGTATCTGACCCCATTTGCACCAGTTTCGACCTCGAGACGGTTTAAACTGCGCTGCATTGCCTCATTTTTTCGGTCTTCCTCTTTCAATTCTTGATCTACCTGGGCATTCGCTTCTCTTGCCATCTTCTCCTGAACAGTCTCTCGTTTAGAAAAGCTGAAGAGATTCCAAAAGCTAAACTTCTTTTTTTCTACTGGGGAAGTACTGTCATTGTTGCAATTAGCTCCTGTACTACTGGGCACGGCCGGCCTTTTTGGTCCTGCCGGTACTCTAGGTACTACTGCAATGCTATCATTCTTTTTTATCGAAATTGCACCTCGTCGGTTTTTATGATGAGGGCTATCTTTGGGAATTTCGAATTCTTCAACCTTCGAATCTGTAGGGTCAATCGGAGCTTGAGGGCGTTGGTATATGGCATCGTTTTGATCATATGGCCGCCTTTGAGTGTCTGCCGCATTTGCTACTTGCGCCTGCACAATACTGAATAACAGGATTAAACACAAAATAGATTTAGTATACATATTTAAATAATACGACAACCTATCAGGTGAAAAAAGATGAGTCAAAAACGACACACGTTTCTATTCCGTCAGTCTTTTAAACAGCACCTTCATTGATTCTAAAATAATAGCAGGTTAACTTTGACAGACAGGTCATTTCTTCCCTACCGGAACAAACTCCATTAATTTAAATAGATTCTTATTTATTGTCTCACGGGTAGTTCCAATGACAGGAATCTTTACTCTCCAAGCAATCTATCCCGAATTTACATTAGCATCCGAACCTAAACCTACAGCATCCAAATCTGCTCAAAAAAAGAAAAAACCAAAAAATGCTAGGCAATCAGGGAAGGATAAAGAAGAGAAAGTTGATATCGTCGATGCGGCTACTTCGCCTTCGGAGGAAGAGAAAAAAGCCCCTGAGGTGCCAGACATCCTTGTAGACGAAGAAACGGCCCAACACTTTAATGATGCTAGAAACCGGGACAGCTTCAGAAGAGAGCTTCTCAAAGGAACTCAAAAATTTAATGAAACTACCTCGGGACCAAAACAAGTTTTAAGTGCAGCCGAAAGCATATGCGATGGTTTTATTAGCAGTTTTAGGAACCTAATCTCCCTCTTGAAAGGGAAGAAACTTTCAAAGTCTGGTGCTATTGTTGATGAGTACTTCGGTGAAATTATGTTTCGGTATTCTCAACTGCTCAGTATTTTCCATAACTCGGTTGCGGGCAAGCGTGCTTTGTCGGGTTCTTTTTTATATTTCAGCTCTATAAGAGATTTAAAAATATTGAAGGAAAAATCATAGCTAACGTGTCGGACTAAGGGAAGTTATTGACGCAAATCGACAAGCTGTAGGGCTCATTAGCGGGAAATGGTACTTGGCTGAAAATACTTATATAGAGCAATCCAGCGCGGGGATTCAAAAGCACCGTGACTAGACCATCTCGCAACGCAACTAGGGTAGAGGTATCTTTTTTTCTTCTTTTAAACCGGCTTCAGTACTAGTCGGTAATTTCGGAGGCTGCGCCTTCGTGCAACGAAAGCCAAGATACATGAGGTAGCAAGCCCCTGCATATTTGATGATCGTAAAGACCTGAGGCAATTTTACCATTAGTGCGTTCAGGCCGAACAACGCTGCAACGATATACACTACTGCACCAAGGGTAGTACCAAGGGCAGCCAACAGGGCTCTTTTAAAACAAAAATTATCTATCCATCCCACATTGATCATATTCTTGTGAATTACAAGTTAAGCCGATTTGATCACCAGAATGTTCATTGCCAGTGACTGCCGCTGAAGCAGAACTGTTTTCCAAGGTTCCAGGCATAATCTGGACACCTACGATTCCACCGACCCCTTTTAATCCCGCTACTGTTCCTGATGCCTTGGAATTTCGAAGAGTCGCTGCATTGACGCCAGCAATTCCACCCACATTGTACAGGCCAGATACCTTTCCATCAACAGAAGAGTCTTCGATGATAGATTTGTTAATTCCGACCAGCCCTCCCGTGTACAAAATTCCAATTGACGACGAACTCTGACCTGCGATTTTGACACTGCCACCGACGACGTGAACATTAGAAATCAGGCCGTACCAATTTGCTGCTGCAATGACTCCCGCTGAATCATCACCGCTACTGCTAATGATTTTTACATTTTCAATAATTAAATTTTTAATTTCGTCCCGCTTTCCGTTCGGACCCCAGGTGAGCTGGCCATAAAGACCAGCGCCGGAGAGCGAGTCGGTATGAGTGAGGGTGATGTTCTTTAATTTGTGATTGTCTCCGTCAATCGAAGCAAATGGAGCGATGGCAATCATTTTGAGATCTTTTTCATTTGAAAAATCCAAGTCACTGGTAAGTTTAAAATTCCGTTTGTCGCCCGGTCCATTTATTGCCTTAAATTGTTCTACGGTACAGATTAAATAAGGGCTATCTTTTGTGCCGTCACCACCTCCATATCCATCAGAATTTGCGGTGTTCGCTCCAGTACATGGGGTTCTTAAAGAATTTTTATCTTGAATAGGATTATTTGGGCCGACAGAGGTTTGTTGCTTAAAAGAAAGAAAGTAAATGAGAATTGAAAATGGGGCTCTGGAAGACAGAGCATTGATTCCACCTTTGACTAGCTTTAGAGTCCGAGATAGTTGAATGCATTATGCGTATTAATCATGTGATCATCGGAACAGACAATCTGGAATTGTCGGAAAAATTTTATAGTGACCTTCTAGAATTCAGTCGAATTGGCTCTTTTCGAGACACCGGGACTGGGAACGAAACCTAGCGTGAGATTTTTCTATAGTACCTACCACGGGTGTTTCCCACCGATTTTAGAAATGATTGGGATTTTAAATCACGTTCTGCTTGTCGAATTGAAATGGAATATCCAAGAGCTTCCAAATAGAGTTTGACTGTAATTCTTGAATGAGTAGCGAAGAGAGATTTAATAATACGGCGCCTTGTCTCTGGATTGATAGAAAATCGAGATTTCTTATCGGTTCGTTTCTTAGTCACGAATAGAGCTTCTCGACCTAGGTAGCCCCATTTTTGGTATTCAGAATAAGGAAATAGCGCATCTTCTAACATGCTCTTGCTTCCGATCCGTCTCTGACCAATGTAGAATTGTTCCCACTGGGCCATCTGAATATCACTGAGAACAAGCTTTTGCCAAATTTTGAAGTCCCTCAGTTTACTAGATCTTAAATCGAACAAATGCTGGCAAAATTCCAAGATAACTGCACCTGCCTGTGGCCAGGGCTGCTTTAAAAGAGCCTTTTTTAAATCCATAGGGTTAGTCTGTTCCCATTGCTGGAAAAGAAAACGAACCAGTATTTCTCCAAGGCGGCTATCAAATCTTGCCCATTGCGTGAAGAGAGCAAGAGTGTCTATTGTTATAGATTTTGGGCGATGTTGAAGCGCTTCGTAAGCAGCACTGAGATCATCTAGTCCTGGGATTTTTGATAGTCCGATCTTCATTTCAAACCTGATCCTGTGTTTCATCCAAGAAATCTAGAGCTTTTTCAGCTCCGGGAATGCCCTTCTTTTTTAATTTTTCCCCTCCAACAATCAACCGTGTGGTACGGGAAAGACGACCTGATAAATTACGAAGAGCCTGTTCCATAACTTGGGAAGTGAGATTCATAATTTACTTTACGACAAATAATAATATGTCGCAATACTTAGTGATATATTAATAATAACAAATAGTTATATTGTTATAATAAGATGCGGTGTGTGTGCAAGCCGTTGTAATATTTTGGGTTACACAAAGACGCATCGAAGTAGGTCTGTAGATTCTCAAGAAATTTCATCTTATGTTATCCGTTCACTAAAGCATGATGCGTTTGCACTGAATAGAAGTCTCTGGCTGACACTGATTTTACTCCTAAGGAATTTAAAGAGTTCTCTCCAAAAAGGACCAAATCGTTTTTATTCGCGACAAGAAGTCTTAAGCAAACATTGACTTTTCTTGAAACATACAATATCGCTCTTTGGCTGTTTGTTTGTGTGAGGTGTTATGTTTCATTTCAAAATTGCTTCTAAGTGGTTTAATTTTTCTTCCCTTGTTTTTCTTCTTCTAATAGCGACTCCAAG
>Ga0207098_10002_pt2 | contig 46887 bp, 54 predicted proteins | sample Alteio_BWMinHeat_84_FD_153548 | JGI IMG/M metagenome (GOLD analysis project Ga0207098, IMG submission 153548) | Enriched cells from forest soil in Barre Woods Harvard Forest LTER site, Petersham, Massachusetts, United States -... | ecosystem: Environmental > Terrestrial > Soil > Temperate forest >...
TATGGCGAAAGAGAAATTTGACAGAGCAAAACCGCACGTCAACGTGGGGACGATCGGACATATCGATCACGGCAAGACCACGCTGACGGCATGCATCACGAAGGTGCTGGCCAAGCACAATCCGAAGGTGAAGTATCGGTCGTTTGATTCGATCGATAACGCGCCGGAAGAGAAGGCCAGAGGAATCACGATCGCGACGGCACACGTGGAGTATGAGACGTCGAAGCGTCACTATGCGCACGTGGATTGCCCAGGCCACGCCGACTACATCAAGAACATGATTACGGGAGCGGCGCAGATGGATGGCGCGATCCTGGTGGTGGCAGCGACGGATGGCCCCATGCCGCAAACGCGGGAGCACATTCTGCTGGCCCGGCAGGTAGGGGTGCCCTACATCGTGGTTTTCTTGAACAAGTGCGATGCGGTGGAAGATGCCGAACTGCTGGATCTGGTGGAACTCGAAGTTCGGGATCTGTTGAAGAGCTATAAGTTTCCTGGGGATGAGATACCGGTGATTCGAGGATCGGCGCTGAAGGCGATGGAAGACGATCCGGTGTGGACGAAGAAGATCGACGAATTGATGGACGCGGTCGACAGCTACATACCGATACCGGAACGGGCGGTCGACAAGCCGTTTTTGATGCCGATTGAAGACATTTTCTCGATATCGGGACGTGGCACAGTGGTGACGGGAAGAATCGAGCGCGGCATCGTGAAAGTCGGCGAGGAAATGGAAATCGTGGGATTCACACCGACATTCAAGACGGTGATCACGGGCGTGGAAATGTTCAAGAAGTTGTTGGACGAAGGACGAGCCGGAGACAACGTGGGATTGCTGCTGCGCGGGACGAAGAAGGAAGAAGTGGAGCGCGGACAGGTGGTGGCGAAGCCCGGATCGATCACGCCGCACACGGTATTCAAAGCTGAGATCTACGTGCTGACGAAGGAAGAAGGAGGGCGGCACACGCCGTTCTTCAAAGGATACCGGCCGCAGTTTTATTTCCGGACGACCGATGTGACGGGGACTGCGGAGTTGCCGGAAGGCACGGAAATGGTGATGCCGGGAGACAACGTGGCGTTGACGATCACCCTTCACACCCCGGTGGCGTTGGAAAAGGGACTGCGATTCGCGATCCGGGAAGGCGGCCGAACGGTCGGCGCCGGAACCGTCAGCGAGATTGTGGCGTAAGGAGTGGCGTGGGGGCCCGACGCTAAAAAAATATGAGAGACATTATTACCCTGCAGTGTACGGACTGCAAAGAACGTAACTATTCAGGAACAAAGAACAAAAAGAAGCAGACCGAACGTCTCGAGACGAAAAAGTTTTGCCGGCGATGCCGGCATCACACGGTTCATCGTGAGACAAAGTAGTACTCGGTACGCTACAATAAAAAGATTCACTTTTAAGTGCAGGCCAGTAGCTCCAACTGGTAGAGCGCCGGTCTCCAAAACCGGATGCTGGGGGTTCGAATCCCTCCTGGCCTGCCAAACCTTGATTCAATGAATCCGACAGAATCTATTAACAATTGGGTAACGCGCAGTAAACAGTTTTACCAGGACGTTCGGAGCGAGATGAAGAAAGTCTCGTGGCCGGGTAAGCAGGAAGTTGTAGGTACGACCATCGTTGTGGTGGTGGCCGTCTTCTTTTTCGGTGCCTACCTGGGATTGGTCGATCAAATCCTGGCGTACGGACTAGGCAGACTTCTGGCGTACTTCCGAGGCTAAAGCGAACGAGTGGGAAAACTCTGGTACATCATTCATACGTATTCGGGATTTGAGCGAAAGGTCGCCGAGAGCTTGCGAAGCCGCGTTAAGGCATTCGGTCTCGATAATGAGATCCACAATGTCTTGATCCCGACCGAAGAGGTTGTCGAGGTCCGGGGCGGCAAGCGAGTGACGTCGCAGAAAATGTTCTATCCCGGGTACGTCCTGGTGGAGATGGAGACAACCGAAAAAGGCGGTCCCAGTGATAACGCGTGGCACGTTGTCAAAAGCACGCCTCGCGTCACCGGTTTCGTCGGTTCCGGACAGAGTCCAACTCCGCTCAGCGACGAAGAGGTCCAGCAGATTGTATATAAGGTCAACACTGCTGCAGACAGGCCAAAGCCCAAGCTGACATTTGAAAAGGGTGAGGCCGTAAAGATCATCGATGGGCCGTTTGCAACGTTCACGGGGATCGTGGACGACGTTAATACCGACCGAAGTACCTTGAAAGTCATGGTTACGATCTTCGGCCGGTCTACTCCAGTCGAACTGGATTTTTTGCAGGTAGAGAAGACTTAATATGGCAAAGAAAGTAATCGGCCAGGTGAAGTTGCAGATTCCGGCCGGCAAAGCTACGCCGGCACCGCCGGTTGGTCCCGCTCTGGGCCAGCACGGCGTGAATATCATGGATTTCTGCAAGGCGTTCAACGCAAAGACATCGGCGAAGGACCAGGAAGGTCTGATCATTCCGGTCGTCGTGACGATTTACGCAGACCGTTCGTACAGCTTTATTACGAAGACCCCGCCTGCGTCTATTTTGTTGAAACGCGCAGCGAATATCGCGAAGGGCTCCGGCGAGCCCAACAAGAATAAGGTCGGCACGGTAACCCAAAAGCAAGTCGAAGAGATTGCCCGACTGAAACTGCCCGATCTGAATGCCGCAAATCTTGAAGCTGCCGTTCAGACTGTAAAAGGTACCGCACGCAGCATGGGCATCGAGGTCGTGTAGGAGAAGCACAGCTTATGGCGAAAACAGGAAAGAAATACGAAGCGGCAAAGAAGCAGGTCGAGGATCGCGAATACTCTCTCGACGATGCGATGGGCCTTCTGAAGAAAGTCCATTATGTAAAGTTCAATGAAACCGTCGAAGTTCACATGCGATTGGGAGTCGATCCCAAACACGCCGACCAGATGGTCCGGGGCACCGTTGTTCTTCCCCATGGTCTTGGAAAGTCGAAGAAGGTTTGCGTGATTGCGTCGGGCGAGAAGCTGAAGGAAGCCGAGCAGGCCGGCGCCGAGGTCGTAGGCGGCGAGGATATCGTCGAGAAGATTGCCGGTGGCTGGACTGATTTCGACGCCTGCATCGCCACTCCCGATATGATGCGATCCGTCGGAAAGCTCGGCAAGGTTCTCGGCCCACGCGGCTTGATGCCCAATCCCAAGACGGGAACGGTGACCTTCGATATTGCAAAGGCTGTGAAGGAAGTGAAAGCCGGCAAGGTCGAATATCGCGTCGACAAAACGGGAATCATTCACGTTCCGGTCGGTAAGATCGAGTTTTCGAAGGATCAGCTCAGGGACAATGCGCACATTCTGATCGATTCTGTGATCAAAGCCCGCCCGGCGGCTTTGAAGGGCAAATACGTGAAGCGCGTGACCGTGGCTTCCACGATGAGTCCCGGGATCGATCTCGACCTGGTTGCGCTGGACGCAAAGTAAAGGCGTGGGGGGACCGGCCGCCGGTCAGGAGGTCGCCGAAGGCGACGTACCGATGGAAGCGGTCGGTGGGCCAGACGCTAGGAGAAGGGGCACGAAGTGAAATCCAAGGGTAAGAAAGAAGAAGAGCTGAACGCACTGAAGAAGGATCTTGCTGACGCTACGAACATGATCGTGGCGCAGTTCAAGGGCATGACCGTTGCTCAGGATACCGAGCTCCGGCAGAAGATTCGCGCGGCCAACAGCGAGTACCGCGTTGTAAAGAACACGCTGGCAAGAATCGCGGCCAAGGGTACACCGGCTGAGAATGTTTCGAAGTCATTCGAAGGATCTACTGCAATCGCCTATAACGCATCGGATCCGGTCAGCCTGACGAAAGCATTAACGGCGTATGCCAAAACGAACCCGCTTTTCGTTTTCAAAGCCGGGATGGTTGAAGGCCGTGTGGTTAGCATCGAGGACTTCGCTGCGATCGCCTCAATGCCGTCGAAGGAAGAGCTGATCGCGAAGGTTCTCTTCCTCATCAACGCGCCTGCTCAACGTCTGGCAGTCGCCCTGAATGGAGTCGCTCGTAATCTGGCCGTCGTTCTTGGCCAGGCTGTCGAGCAGAAGAAATTTACGGAGTAATAGGGGCGTGGGGAGGACGGGCCCGACGCTAAGGAAAACGGTTTTAAATTTTAAGGAGAGAGAAATGGCCGATAAGGTTCAGAGCATTATTGAAGAGATCAAGACGCTATCGCTTCTGGAAGCTTCACAGCTTGTGAAGGGTATTGAAGAGGCTTTCGGAGTCAGCGCTGCTGCGGCGTCAGTTGCGGTCGCGGCTGGTCCTGCCGGTGGTGGCGCTGCCGCGGCGGCGCCGGCTGAAGAGAAGACTGAATTCAGCGTCGTCTTAACCGCCATTGGCGGCAATAAGATCGGCGTCATCAAGGCGGTTCGTGAAGTCACCAGTCTTGGGCTGAAGGAAGCGAAGGACCTTGTTGAAGCTGCGCCGAAGCCAATCAAGGAAGGCGTGAATAAAGACGAAGCCGAGTCGATCAAGAAGAAGTTCACTGAAGCCGGCGCCACAGTCGAGATTAAGTAAACGTCAGAGGCACTGAAATTAAGGAGCTGACGCACGGGGCGTAGTCCGTCCGTGCGTCGGCTTATTGTCATTTAGGAGCAAACCAAGAAAATGGCGGAAACCAAAACCAATACCTCAAGAGAGAGAACCAATTTTTCGAAGATCCGGACCGCGATCCAGATCCCCAATCTCATCGAGGTGCAAAAGAATTCCTACGAGCGGTTCCTCCAGATGAACATGCTGCCGGAGGAGCGCGAAGATACAGGGCTTCAGGCCGTCTTCAATTCCGTGTTCCCGATATCGGACTTCCGCGGCGTGTCCACACTCGAATTCATCAGCTACTCTATCGGAAACTGGGAGTGCAAGTGCGGAAACCTTAAAGGCCTCCATCACTTGCGCAGCACCTGCAAATCCTGCGGTGCCACGATCACCACAAATCCGTTCTCATCCGAGACGACCGTCATGTGCCCCAAGTGCGGAACGAATAACAAGAATACGGTTACGTTCTGCAACAAGTGTGGCGATCCCGTCCAGCTCAACCTTAAATACGACGTAGCGGAGTGTCAGGAACGCGGTATGACATATGCCGCTCCGTTGAAAGTCATCATCCGTTTGACGATCTTTGATAAGGATCCCGACACGGGTGCGAAGACAATTCGCGATATCAAAGAGCAGGAAGTCTACTTCGGTGAGATTCCGCTGATGACGGAAAACGGTACCTTCATCATCAACGGTACCGAGCGAGTGATTGTCAGCCAGTTGCATCGCAGTCCGGGAGTGTTCTTCGAATCAACGCCGAGCAAGAGCTACTTTCTCGGAAAGATCATTCCGTACCGCGGATCGTGGGTTGAATTCGAATACGAGACTGCAAAAAATATTCTTTATGTACGCATCGATCGCAAGCGGAAGTTCCTGGCGACGATTTTCCTTCGCGCGCTCGGACTCAAGAGCGATGAGGAAATCATCCGCGCGTTCTACAAGACAGAGAGAATCACGATAGAAGGGAAGAAGCTCTTCTGGAACGTCTCGGACAATATTCACGGCATCAAGGTGTCGAGGGACATCGTGCACCCCAAGACAAAGGAAGTCCTGCTGCACGCCGGTAAGAAGATCACGTCGTCGGTCTTCAATCACATCAAGCAGGCGAAAATCGAGCGCTTCGAGGTGAATGCCGAGGACCTCGAAGGTACGTTCGCGGTAGCAGACATTGTCGATACTTCGAGCGGTGAAGTCATCGTCGAAACGAACAACGAGCTATCGCAAGCGAACATCCGCTCGATCATCGACGCGGGAGTTCCGGAGATTGCCGTCTTCTTCCCGGAGCGCGACGACATCGGTGTTGTTCTCAGCCTGACGTTAAAGAAAGACACCATCAAGACCACCCAGGAAGCATTGATTGAAATCTATCGAAAGCTGCGGCCTGGTGATCCGCCGACTCTGGAAACAGCGACTGCGCTTTTCGAAGGCATGTTCTTCGATGCGCGTAAATACGACTTTTCGCGCGTGGGCCGCTTGAAGTTCAACATCAAGCTGGATCTTTCGACACCGCTCGATCACCGCATCCTCGAGAAAGATGATTTCTACAGCGTCATCAGCTACCTGCTGAAACTTCGAAAGAACATCGGCCAGGTCGACGATATCGATCATCTTGGTAATCGCCGCGTGCGAGCTGTCGGCGAACTGCTCGAGAATCAGTTCCGTATCGGCCTCGTGCGTATGGAGCGCGCGATCAAGGAAAAGATGTCCGTGTACCAGGAAATGGTCACGGCCATGCCGCATGACCTGATCAATGCGAAGCCGGTCATCGCTGCGGTTCGTGAATTCTTCGGTTCGTCGCAGTTGTCGCAATTCATGGATCAAACGAATCCATTGTCCGAGATCACTCACAAGCGCCGTCTGTCGGCCCTCGGTCCGGGAGGCCTGTCGCGTGAGCGTGCCGGATTTGAGGTTCGCGACGTCCATCCGACGCACTACGGACGTATTTGTCCGATTGAAACGCCGGAAGGTCCGAACATCGGTCTGATCTCTTCGTTGAGCTGCTATGCCCGCATCAATGAATTTGGATTCATCGAAAGCCCGTATCGGAAGGTGAAGAGCGGCCGCGTGATCGACTACGTCACCATCATCAGTGCCGGTGATTCCAAATTCAAAGTTGGCGATCACGTCGAGCGCGATGAGGTGGAAGAGGAAAACGAGCAACTGAAGTCGAAGAAGAAGAAACGCGGGGATTTCGTTCCATATTCCTTCTATCTCTCAGCCTGGGAAGAAGACAAGTACCTTATTGCTCAGGCAAACGTTGAGATGGATAAGGACGGCAAGATCACGCATGAACTGGTGAACGTTCGCCAGGCCGGTAACTTCGTTCTCAAGCATCGCAATGAAGTGGATTACATCGACGTTTCACCGAAACAACTGGTTTCGGTTGCCGCCTCGCTGATTCCTTTCCTTGAAAACGACGACGCCAACCGAGCGTTGATGGGATCGAACATGCAACGTCAGGCTGTGCCGCTCCTTCGTACTGCTGCACCGCTTGTCGGAACAGGTATGGAAGAGATCACGGCACGGGATTCCGGCGCTGTGATTGTTTGCCGCCGGAACGGCGTCATCGACTCCGTCGATTCCGAGCGGATTATCGTTCGCGTCGAAGCCGCGGAAGACGGACACTTTTCCCGCGAAGTGGGCGCGGACATCTATCAGCTCACCAAATTCAAACGTTCGAACCAGAACACCTGCATCAATCAGAAGCCGATCGTCCGGAAGGGCGAGCGGGTTGTGAAGGGACAGGTTCTGGCCGACGGCCCATGTACGGACAAGGGCGAACTGGCTCTCGGCCGTAACGTTCTTGTCGCCTTCATGCCGTGGCGCGGATACAACTTTGAAGAAGCCATCCTCGTATCCGAGCGACTGGTGAAGGACGACTATTACACCTCGATCCACATCGAGGAATTCGAAATCGAAGCTCGCGATACCAAACTCGGACCGGAAGAAATCACGCGTGATATTCCGAATGTCAGCGAATCGTTTCTGAAGGATCTTGACGAAGCCGGCATTATCCGGATCGGCGCATACGTCAAACCAGGCGATGTGCTCGTCGGAAAGGTCACGCCGAAAGGCGAGACGCAGCTTACTCCCGAAGAAAAGCTGCTGCGCGCCATCTTCGGCGAGAAGGCGGGAGATGTACGCGATGCATCGCTGATCTGTCCGCCGGGTATCGAAGGCATCGTCGTCGATGTGAAAATCTTCTCGCGCAAGGGAGCCGAGAAGGATGAGAGGGCCAAGCTTATCGAGAATCAGGAAATCGCAAGGTTGGAAAACAACCTCCGTGACGAAATCCGGATTCTTACGGATGAGCGCAACAAGCGTCTTGTCTCGCTGCTTAACGGCAGAGTAACAGCCAATGAACTTGTACACGAGCGATCGGGGCGAAAGATCATCGGAAAAAAGACCGAGATGACACCCGAAGTCATCGAAAACTTGTCGATGCGCGAACTGATGAAGCTCAAGTACACGGAAGGCGATAGCCCGAACGAGCAGGTCCAGGAAATCGAAGAGATGACGACGCGTCAGATCGATGTCCTGCGCAAGATTCACGAAGAGCGTATCAATAAGCTGCGCCGCGGCGATGAGTTGCCTCCCGGCGTAATCAAACTCGTAAAAGTCTATGTTGCGATGAAGCGAAAGCTTTCCGTCGGCGACAAGATGGCGGGACGCCACGGTAACAAAGGCGTGATCGCACGGATTCTTCCTGAAGAAGATATGCCGTATCTGCCGGATGGAAGACCGGTCGAGATCGTTTTGAATCCTCTTGGTGTGCCGTCGCGAATGAACGTCGGCCAGATTCTGGAAACGCACCTCGGCTGGGCTGCGCAAGCGCTCGGCATGTGGTTCGCGACGCCGGTGTTCGACGGCGCGACGGAAAGTGAAATCAAAGATGTGCTGGCCAAGGCGAATCTGCCCAAAACCGGCAAGACGAGGCTCTACGACGGCATGACCGGAATTCCGTTCGAGCAGGAAGTCACGGTCGGCTACATCTACATGCTCAAACTGTCGCACCTCGTGGACGACAAGATTCACGCTCGATCCATTGGCCCCTATTCGCTGATCACGCAGCAGCCGCTCGGCGGTAAAGCCCAGTTCGGCGGCCAGCGATTCGGAGAAATGGAAGTGTGGGCACTCGAAGCGTATGGAGCAGCTCACATTCTGCAGGAATTACTGACAGCCAAGTCCGACGATGTGTACGGACGGACGAAGATTTATGAGGCAATCGTCAAGGGTGAAGCCGCAATGGAGCCGGGTGTACCGGAATCATTCAACGTCTTGATCCGCGAACTGCAGAGCCTTTGCCTCGATGTCGAATTAATGAAAAGAAAGCCAACAGCATAACGGGAGGTATACATGATTAGATCGAATCCTTATGACCGCGCGGCGTCCATCGCCGACTTTGATAGCATTCGAATCAGTCTGGCCTCCCCAGAGAAGATTCGTTCCTGGTCTCACGGTGAAGTAACTAAACCTGAGACGATCAACTACCGAACTTTCAAACCGGAAAAAGACGGTTTATTCTGCGCTCGCATCTTCGGTCCTGTTACGGATTGGGAGTGCCTGTGCGGCAAGTACAAGCGTATGAAACACCGCGGAGTCATCTGCGACAAATGCGGTGTCGAAGTCACGCTTTCGAAAGTTCGCCGCGAGCGGCTGGGCCATATTGAACTGGCCAGTCCGTGTTCGCACGTCTGGTTTTTTAAGGGCTTGCCGAGCCGGATTGGACATTTGCTCGACATGTCTCTTCGCGAACTCGAGCGCGTTCTGTACTTCGAAGCCTATGTCACGATCGATCCCGGCGATGCTCCGCTGAAAGATCGTGAACTGCTCACCGAAGAAAAGTTCCGGCAGATGCAGCAGGAATATCCGGGACGCTTCGTTGCCATGATGGGCGCGGAAGCGATCAAGGAACTTCTGAAGCGCGTGGATATCGACACCCTGTCGAAAGAACTCCGCGTGAAGATGAAGAATGAGAACTCGCAGCAGAAACGAATCAAGTTTGCGAAACGCCTGAAGGTTGTTGAAGCGTTTGTGAAGTCGGGCAATAAGCCTGAGTGGATGATCCTTGATGTGATTCCGGTGATTCCGCCCGAGCTGCGGCCGCTCGTCCCCCTCGACGGCGGACGTTTTGCGACGTCGGACTTGAACGATCTGTATCGACGCGTCATCAACCGAAACAATCGTCTTAAGAAACTGATGGAGTTGCATGCTCCGGATGTGATCGTGCGCAACGAAAAGCGCATGCTCCAGGAAGCCGTCGACGCCCTCTTCGACAACGGACGCCGTGGACGAATTCTGCGCGGCGCGAACAATCGTCCGTTGAAATCGCTCTCGGATACTTTAAAAGGCAAACAGGGCCGTTTCCGCCAGAACCTGCTTGGTAAACGGGTGGACTACTCGGGGCGTTCTGTCATCGTGGTCGGTCCCGAGCTGAAGCTGCACCAGTGCGGTTTACCGAAGAAGATGGCGCTCGAACTGTTCAAGCCGTTCATCTATAACAGGCTCGAACAAGGCGGGCACTGTACAACTGTTAAGGCCGCCAAAGAAATGGTGGAGCGGCAGGATCCGGTGGTGTGGGACATCCTTGAAGAAGTCATCAAGGATCACCCTGTGCTGCTGAACCGCGCGCCAACGTTGCACCGCCTTGGTATTCAGGCATTCGAGCCGGTGCTTGTGGAAGGCAAGGCCATCAAAATTCACCCGCTGGTCTGTACGGCATTCAACGCCGACTTTGACGGTGATCAGATGGCGGTGCACATCCCGCTGTCACCGGAAGCGCAGATCGAAGCATCCGTATTGATGTTGTCCACTCAGAACCTCCTGTCGCCCGCAAGCGGCCAGCCCGTTGCGGTTCCGACACAAGACATGGTTCTGGGCGTGTATTACCTCACCCGTGCAAAGCCTGGAACCCGCGGTGAAGGCCGCACGTTCGGCTCGGTCGACGAGGTGTTGATGGCGCTTGAACACGGAGAAGTCGAGACGCAGACGCCGATTCGCCTGCGCTATACGGGTTCCCTGATCGACATGACAACGGCATATGACGATCAGGCAATCGTTCATGCCGAAGTGCTCGAGGTCAAAGGGCACATGCTCAACACGACTGTCGGCCGCGTCATTCTCTACGACAAACTGCCCAAAGGAATGCCGTACATCAACGGCCTTTTGAAAAAGAAAGGTCTCGGCCAGCTCGTAAGCTTCACGTATCTGCGATACGGACCGGAGCTGACGGTTTCGATGCTCGATCACATCAAAGAACTTGGATTTTTGCACGCGATGCTCGCGGGCATCACGGTCGGTATCGGCGACCTGATCGTTCCGCCGGGTAAGCGCGAGTTCGTCGACAGAGCCCAGGATGATGTTGTGAAAGTCGACCAGCAGTATCGCGACGGTGCGATCACGAATGGTGAACGTTACAACAAAGTCATCGCGATCTGGTCGGACGTGACGGAAAAGATCTCCGACATGATGTTCACGGAGATGGAAAAGAACGAAAAGCAATCTCACGGTTTCAACCCGATTCTGCTGATGGCCGATTCGGGCGCCCGAGGATCGAAACAGCAGATTCGTCAACTCGCCGGTATGCGCGGATTGATGGCGCGGCCATCGGGGGAAATCATCGAGACGCCGATCACCGCGAACTTTCGTGAGGGCTTGAACGTACTCGAGTACTTCATCTCCACTCACGGCGCGCGCAAAGGTCTGGCCGACACCGCACTCAAGACCGCGGATTCCGGTTATCTGACGCGCCGTCTTGTCGACGTAGCTCAGGACGTGATTATCAGCGAAGGCGACTGCGGAACGGTGGACGGCATCTTCGTCGGATCCATCGTCGAGTCGGGAGAAATCATCGAGCCGTTGCGCGATCGAATTATCGGCCGTGTGTCGCTCGAGAAGATCAAAGACTATGAAGGCCGCGTGATTGTCGATATCAACCAGGAGATCACGGAAGATCTTGCCAGCTCGATTCAGGCAGCCGGCATTGAGCGCGTCAAAATTCGCTCGGTGCTGACCTGCGAATCGCGTCGTGGCGCCTGCGTTCGTTGCTACGGCCGTAACCTGGCGACCGGCAAACTCGTCGAAATCGGCGAAGCGGTGGGAGTCATCGCAGCGCAGTCGATCGGCGAACCGGGCACGCAGCTTACGATGCGTACCTTCCACATCGGTGGAACGGCAAGCCGCGTCGCGGAGCAGACAAGCCTCGAAGCGAAGAACTTCGGAATCATTAAATTTCATGGCCTGCAGACCGTGCGAAACCAGGAAGGTTCACTCGTTGCGATGAATCGCAACGGCGTGCTGGCCATCATGGACGAGAAAGGCCGCGAGAAGGAGCGCTACACGGTTGTGTATGGCGCAAAGGTTAAAGTCGAGGAAGGCAGCACGGTAAAGCTCGGCGCAACACTTGTCGAGTGGGATCCGTATACGTTTGCGATCTTGACCGAAGTCGGCGGTACCATTCAGTTCAAGGACCTCGTCGAAGGCGTGACGATGCACGAGGAACTGGACGAAGTCACCGGTTTGTCGCGCTGGGTTGTGACGGATTCGCCCGACGAGAAGCGTCAGCCGACGATTCAAATTCGTGACGATAAGCACAAGGTTCTGCGCAAATACCTCATTCCTTCACGTGCTCACCTCATGGTCGCCGACGGCGATCCGGTGCACGCGGGCGATGTTCTTGCGAAGATCCCGCGCGAGACGACAAAAACCAAGGACATCACCGGCGGTCTGCCGCGCGTTGTCGAATTGTTTGAAGCGCGCAAGCCGCGTGAGACGGCCGTGATCACCGAGATCGACGGTATCGTTAAATACGGCGATATCGCAAAGGGTCAGCGCAAGATCATGGTTCTCAACGAAAACGGCGTCGAGCGTGAATACTCGCTGCCGCGCGGCGTTCACGTGAACGTGCAGGAAGGCGAACACGTGCGTGCCGGCGAGCCATTGATGGATGGTCCGCGTAATCCACATGACATTTTGGCGGTTCTCGGTGAGAAAGAACTGCAGGCGTATCTTGTCAATGAAATTCAGGAGGTATACCGGCTGCAGGGCGTGAATATCAACGACAAGCACATCGAGGTCATCGTGCGTCAGATGATGCGATGGATCAAGGTCGAGGATGTTGGCGACACCGAGTTCCTGGTCGACGAACAGGTCGACAAGTTCCGCTTCCAGGAGGAAAACCTGCGGGTGAAGACCAACGGGGGCAAACCGGCTTCCGGGCGGCCGCTGCTGCTGGGAATCACCAAGGCCTCTCTGTCCACCGAGTCCTTTATTTCCGCCGCTTCGTTCCAGGAAACGACGCGCGTGTTAACGGAGGCCTCGATCAGCGGCAAGGTCGACTACCTCAGAGGATTGAAGGAAAACGTCATCATGGGACGGCTCATTCCGGCTGGAACGGGCCTCGAGTTCTATCGAAACGTTGAACTGATCCCCGACGAGCAGGAGCCTGTGCTGGGTGAAGAAATTCCGGCCGACCTGGATCTGGAGGCCGAAGATCTCAGCATGGAAGAGGCACAGCAGGAAGGGTTAACGACTTAGGCCGGTGGTAACCACTGTTCTGTAGTGGTTACCACCCTAAACGTTGCTTGTGCGACCATGGCGTGGGGTGGTAACCACCAAAAAACGGTGGTTACCACCAGCGCATCCGGTATGGTTCTGTAGTTTGTCATTGCGTGTCTGACAGTTAATTCAGTAAAATGGGAAGGTTTTCCTGTCAGAAATGTTCGAGGCAGGAAGGCCGCTTAGATTTCAGGAGTGAATAAGTTTCGTGCCAACTTTTAATCAGCTGGTTCGACAAGGAAGACAAAAACCGAAGTACAAGACGAGTAGTCCTGCACTGCAGGAGTGTCCGCAGAAAAGAGGCGTGTGCACTCGCGTGTATACGTCCACACCAAAGAAGCCGAATTCGGCCCTGCGCAAAGTTGCACGTGTGCGTCTGACCAATGGGATTGAGGTAACAACTTACATCCCCGGTATCGGCCACAATCTGCAAGAACACTCCATCGTTTTGATCCGTGGCGGTCGTGTTAAGGACCTGCCCGGCGTTCGGTACCACGTAATTCGTGGAACGCTGGATGCGGCGGGGGTCGCGAATCGTAAGCAATCGCGGTCCAAGTACGGCGCGAAGCGGCCGAAGGGTTAAAGACCCTTCAGGAAATTCGAAACCCGAGAGTCTGGGGCAATCCCGGGCTGTGGGTATATCTGAATTCCGGTTTTAAATTTTTTGTTCTGCGGCTCTGTTTTTTGGCGAGTCGTGCTTGAGGTTTCTTATGCCTAGAAAAGCGCACATCGTTAAGCGCGAAATCGTGCCTGATCCGATGTATCAGAGCACACTGCTTTCGAAATTTGTGAACTGCATGATGTACGGTGGGAAGAAGAGTACCGCCCAGGGAATCATTTACGGCGCCCTGAGCATCATCGAGAAGAAGACCAGCGATGAGCCGATGAAGCTTTTCAAAAAGGCCGTCGAAAACGTCAAGCCGGTGCTCGAAGTGAAGAGCCGGCGCGTTGGCGGATCGACATATCAGGTGCCCGTTGAAGTCGGGCCGAACCGGCGCACGTCGCTGAGCATTAGATGGATTCTCGCGTATTCCCGCTCACGTGGCGAAAAATCCATGGAAGAGAAGCTTGCGGGAGAGCTCATTGATGCCGCTAATAACCGCGGCAATTCGATCAAGAAGAAGGAAGACACCCACCGGATGGCCGAAGCGAACAAGGCTTTTGCTCATTACCGTTGGTAATTGAAATATGCCTCGTACGGTAGCACTCGATAAAACCAGAAACATCGGCATCATGGCGCACATCGATGCCGGAAAAACCACCACCACGGAGCGGATTCTTTACTACACCGGAATCAACTACAAGATCGGTGAGGTGCATGAAGGCACTGCGACGATGGATTGGATGGAGCAGGAACAAGAGCGCGGTATCACGATTACATCCGCCGCGACGACCTGTTTCTGGAAGAATTTCCGGATCAACATCATCGACACTCCCGGGCACGTGGATTTCACTGCCGAAGTCGAACGCTCTCTGCGCGTCCTTGACGGCGCCGTGGCTTTGTTCTGTGCAGTCGGTGGCGTCGAGCCGCAATCGGAAACCGTCTGGCGTCAGGCCGACAAATATCGAGTGCCCCGCATTGCATTCGTCAACAAGATGGATCGTCCGGGCGCGGACTTCCAGCGCTGCATGGACATGATGCGAACCCGGCTTCACGCAAAGCCGGTTGCGATCCAACTCCCACTTGGCGCCGAAGATAACTTCCGCGGCGTGATCGATCTTCTTGAAAACAAAGCTATCCTCTTCCGCGAAGAAGCCCTGGGCGCCGAATTCGAAATCACCGAAGTTCCGGAAGAATTCCGCGACATGGTGCACGAGTATCGCGAAAAGATTATTGAATCGGCTGCGGAGTCCGACGAGAAGTTGTTTGAGAAGTATGTTGCCGGCGAGACCGTCAACAACGACGAACTGAAGGCTGCGCTGCGCAAAGCCACGATTGCAATTAGGGTGACGCCGGTCTTGTGTGGATCGGCATTCAAGAACAAAGGCGTCCAGCAGCTTCTTGACGCCGTTCTGGACTACCTTCCTTCGCCGATCGATATCCCGCCGGTGCAAGGCCTGACGACGGATCGCGACCATGCCGAAGTGCGTAAGCCGGACGACAAAGAGCCTTTTTCCGCCCTTGTCTTCAAGATCATGAGCGACCCGTTCGTCGGTCAGCTCGCGTTTTTCCGAGTGTACTCGGGCACGCTGAATTCCGGCTCCTACGTTTTCAACTCCACCAAGCAGACTCGTGAACGAGTTGGACGTCTTCTGAAGATGCACGCGAACAAGCGTGAAGACATTAAAGACGTCCAGGCCGGTGATATCGCCGCCGCGGTCGGTCTGCGTAACGTCACGACCGGCGACACAATCTGCGATGAAGAGCATCAGATCCTCCTCGAAGCGATGGATTTTCCGGAGCCCGTCATTGCGGTCGCCATCGAGCCGAAAACCAAAGCCGATCAGGAAAAGATGGGTGTAGCTCTCGGCAAGTTGGCGCAGGAAGATCCCACGTTCAAGATCCATACGGATACGGATACGAACCAGACCATCATCGCGGGCATGGGCGAACTTCACCTGGAAATCATCGTCGATCGCATGATGCGCGAGTTCAAAGTCGGAGCGAATGTCGGAAAGCCACAGGTTGCCTATAAGGAAACGATCCGGGCGAAAGCGGATGCCGAAGGCAAGTGGATCCGCCAGACCGGTGGCCACGGCCAATACGGTCACGTGAAAATTACGGTTGAGCCGAGCGGGACCGGCGCCGGCTTCATTTTCGAGAACGACATCATTGGCGGGTCCGTTCCACGTGAATACATCAAGCCGATCGAACAGGGAATCCGCGAAGCGATGTCAACGGGAGTTCTCGCCGGTTATGAAGTGAAGGATGTGAAGGTCACTCTCTACGACGGTTCGTACCACGAGGTCGATTCGTCGGAAATGGCGTTCAAGCTTGCAGCATCGATCGCATTCAAAGAAGGTTGCCGCAAGGCGCGCCCCGTCTTGCTTGAGCCCATCATGAAAGTTGAAGTGGTTCTTCCCGACGAGTACATGGGCGATATCATCGGCGACTTGAATTCGCGCCGTGGCCGCATTGAGGGGATGGAAGCTCGGCCGGGTACGCAGATCGTCAAAGCGCTAGTGCCGCTTTCTTCCATGTTCGGATACGCGACCGACATGCGCTCCAGGACGCAGGGCCGCGCAACCTACACCATGCATTTTGCGCACTACGAAGAAGTGCCGAAGCAGATCGCAGACGAAATCATTGCCCGCGCTCAGGGTCGGGAAGTGGAGAGATCGCTCTAACACGGAGAAGTTGAGATATGGCGAAAGAGAAATTTGACAGAGCAAAACCGCACGTCAACGTGGGGACGATCGGACATATCGATCACGGCAAGACCACGCTGACGGCATGCATCACGAAGGTGCTGGCCAAGCACAATCCGAAGGTGAAGTATCGGTCGTTTGATTCGATCGATAACGCGCCGGAAGAGAAGGCCAGAGGAATCACGATCGCGACGGCACACGTGGAGTATGAGACGTCGAAGCGTCACTATGCGCACGTGGATTGCCCAGGCCACGCCGACTACATCAAGAACATGATTACGGGAGCGGCGCAGATGGATGGCGCGATCCTGGTGGTGGCAGCGACGGATGGCCCCATGCCGCAAACGCGGGAGCACATTCTGCTGGCCCGGCAGGTAGGGGTGCCCTACATCGTGGTTTTCTTGAACAAGTGCGATGCGGTGGAAGATGCCGAACTGCTGGATCTGGTGGAACTCGAAGTTCGGGATCTGTTGAAGAGCTATAAGTTTCCTGGGGATGAGATACCGGTGATTCGAGGATCGGCGCTGAAGGCGATGGAAGACGATCCGGTGTGGACGAAGAAGATCGACGAATTGATGGACGCGGTCGACAGCTACATACCGATACCGGAACGGGCGGTCGACAAGCCGTTTTTGATGCCGATTGAAGACATTTTCTCGATATCGGGACGTGGCACAGTGGTGACGGGAAGAATCGAGCGCGGCATCGTGAAAGTCGGCGAGGAAATGGAAATCGTGGGATTCACACCGACATTCAAGACGGTGATCACGGGCGTGGAAATGTTCAAGAAGTTGTTGGACGAAGGACGAGCCGGAGACAACGTGGGATTGCTGCTGCGCGGGACGAAGAAGGAAGAAGTGGAGCGCGGACAGGTGGTGGCGAAGCCCGGATCGATCACGCCGCACACGGTATTCAAAGCTGAGATCTACGTGCTGACGAAGGAAGAAGGAGGGCGGCACACGCCGTTCTTCAAAGGATACCGGCCGCAGTTTTATTTCCGGACGACCGATGTGACGGGGACTGCGGAGTTGCCGGAAGGCACGGAAATGGTGATGCCGGGAGACAACGTGGCGTTGACGATCACCCTTCACACCCCGGTGGCGTTGGAAAAGGGACTGCGATTCGCGATCCGGGAAGGCGGCCGAACGGTCGGCGCCGGAACCGTCAGCGAGATTGTGGCGTAGGCGGCGTGGGGGAGGCCCGACGCTAAGAGAATATTGAAACTATGTTGAATGAAAAAATAAGAATCCGGCTCAAAGCATACGACTCTCGGGTATTGGATCAATCCGCGACCGAAATCGTGGACACCGCCAAGAGAACAGGCGCGCGTGTTGCGGGACCGATTCCACTGCCGACGATTATCAACAAATTTACCGTTCTGCGTTCGCCTCACGCGGATAAGAAATCCCGGGAGCAGTTCGAGATCAGAACCCACAAGCGGTTGCTCGATATTCTCGAACCTACACCGCAGACGGTCGATGCGTTGATGAAGCTGGATCTCCCGGCAGGCGTCGATGTTGAGATCAAGGCGTTCGGGACGGCACACGCAAAGTAGGTGTGGGGGAACCGGCGGTGGGCCCGACGCTTAAAGGAATGAGATTATGGTTAACGGACTAATTGGCAAAAAAGTCGGCATGACGCAGTTGTTGCAGGACGACGGGACCGTCGTGCCTGTCACGGTGATTCAAGCCGGGCCTTGTGTCGTGGTTCAAAAGAAGAGTGTCGCTCGAGACGGCTACGAAGCCGTGCAGCTCGGTTTCGTCGAGTTCGTCAAACCGAACCGCGTGAACAAGCCGATGAGCGGGCACTTCAAGAAGACTGGAAACAATGCGGCTCCCGTTCATGTTCTGCGTGAAACGCGCATCACCGGCGATAGCGGGCCAAACGCAGGTGACAAGGTGATGGTCGACATATTCAATGCGAACGAACTCGTCGACATTATCGGTACCAGCAAGGGTCGCGGGTTTGCCGGTCTGATCAAACGGCATCACTTCCGTGGAGGCCGCGCGACCCATGGTTCGATGTTCCACCGTGCCCCCGGTTCGATCGGCGCCTCGGCATTTCCGTCGCGCGTCATCAAAGGAATGCGAATGGCGGGACACATGGGCAACGAGCGCGTTACGGTACGAAACCTCCGGGTCGCGAAAATCGATCAGGAAAACAACCTTTTGTTCGTGCGCGGCGCTGTCCCCGGTCCGCCGGGATCGTATGTCGTGATCGAAAAGACAGGGCGGTAGCTATGGCTAAAGTAGATATCAAGAACCTTAAGAACGAAGTTGTCGGGCAACTCGAACTGGCTGACGCGGTATTTGCGGTTCCGGTCAACGAGGACCTCATGCACCAGGCAGTCAAGCAGTACCTGGCAAGCTATCGTTCCGGTACGCATCAGACAAAGACACGAGCCGAAGTTTCCGGAAGCGGAAAGAAGCCCTGGAGGCAGAAGGGGACGGGCCGTGCCCGCGTAGGTGAAATCCGGAACCCGCTGTGGCGCAAAGGTGGAACCGTCTTTGGTCCCCATCCTCGAGACTATGAATATCACCTTCCTCGAAAGATGTTCCGCGCCGCCCTTCGTTCCGCGCTTGCGTTCAAGTTGAAAGAAAACCAGTTGAGCGTCGTCGACGCGTTCTCACTCGATGCTCACAAGACGAAGCCGCTGGCAAAGGCATTGACCGGGATCGCTGGTGGCCGAAAGGTTCTGGTCATCGACCATCAGGAAAATCCGAACCTCCACCTCGCGTCGCGGAATATTGCCGAGGTTGAATTGATAGCGAATTTGCAGGTTACGCCGTATCACCTGTTGAACGCGCACCATGTCGTGTTCTCGAAGGCGGCGATTCAAGCATTACAGGAGGTGCTGATAAAATGAGCAGCATCTATAACGTGATCCTGAGGCCCATCATCACTGAAAAAGGGCTGACTCTTAAAGAGCAGGATCGAACGCTCTGCTTCGAAGTCAGTGACAGGGCGAGCAAGACGCAGATCCAGGAAGCGGTTGAGCGCATCTTCAAAGTAAAAGTTAAGAAAGTTCGAACGATGACTGTTCCAGGCAAGGAACGGCGGCGAGGCAAGTACTCCGGTTATCGCTCGGACTGGAAGAAAGCGTACGTCACTCTTCGTGAGGGCGAAAAAATGATCGAATACGGGGAGAGCTTCTGATGGGCATCAAGACATTCCGGCCAAAGACCCACTCGCTGCGGTTCAAGACCGTTATCGATTACAAGCAGGACCTCACAACCGACGAGCCTTACAAGCCGCTGCTCGAGTCGAAGAACCGGATCAACGGCCGCAATAACTACGGCCAAATTTCCGTTCGCCACCGTGGAGGTGGAAACCGGAAGCATTACCGCATGATCGATTTCCGCCGCGACAAAGTCGGCGTTCCGGCGAAGGTGGAAGAGGTCGAATACGATCCGAACCGTTCGGCATTCATCGCCTTGCTTTGCTACGCGGACGGTGAGCGCCGGTACATTCTTCAGCCCGTTGGCTTGAAGGTTGGTATGTCGGTGGTGGCGGGCCCGGAAGCCGACATCCTTGTAGGTAATGCTCTGCCGCTGAAAAACATTCCGCTTGGTACAACGGTGCATAACATCGAGCTTCGTCCCGGCAAGGGTGCGCAGATGGCGCGCAGCGCCGGCGCTGCAGCGCAGTTGGTGGCGAAAGAAGGCACCTTTGCGCATGTGAAGCTGCCTTCCGGCGAAGTCCGGCTGGTGAATGTTGAATGCATGGCAACGATTGGACAGGTCGGGAACCTCGACCATGAAAACGTTACGTTGGGTAAGGCCGGTCGTGTCCGTCATCTGGGCATACGGCCGACCGTTCGCGGCGTTGTTATGAATCCCGTCGACCACCCGCACGGTGGCGGTGAAGGCCGCGTGAAGGGTTATCACCCGATGACTCCGTGGGGCAAGCCGACACTGGGTTACAAGACGCGCAATAACAAACGAACCGACAAGTTCATCATCAAGAGGAAGAACAAGTAATGCGTTCTACTAAAAAAGGAGCGTTCATCGATAGCCATCTCCAGAAGGCGATCGCTGCCATGAACGCTAAGAACGAACGTAAGGTCCATAAAACGTGGTCGCGCCGATCGACGGTTTATCCGGACATGGTCGGGCATACGATCGCAGTTCACAACGGGAAGAAATTCATCCCGGTGTACATCACGGAAAACATGGTGGGCCATAAGCTAGGCGAGTTTGCTCCGACGCGGACGTTTAAGGGGCATAGTGCGGGCGGAAGCGCTAAAGAGAAGTCGGTTATTCCGGCCGGCGCTCCATCTTCAGGTCCGGCTCCGGCGCCGAAGGCAGGTTGACGAAATGATCAGTAAAGCAACAGGCAGATTTATCAGGATGTCGCCGCAGAAGGCGCGGCTGGTCGTCGATTTGATTCGAGGCAAGAACGTGAATGAAGCGCTCATGACTTTGAAGTTCACCAATAAGAAAGCCACGAGCGAAATCGAAAAGGTCGTGAAGTCGGCGGTCGCCAATGCGACGCAGAAATCCGAAAACATCGATGTGGACGATCTCTTCATCGAAAAGGCTTTCATCAATGAAGGGCCTCGATTGAAGCGGATTCGACCGGCTCCGATGGGACGCGCCTATCGGTATCAACGCCGAACAGCACACATCACCATTGAACTTGGAGAGAAAGAGTAATGGGTCAAAAAACACATCCTTATGGGTTTCGGCTCGGCATCACCAAGCCGTGGCGTTCGCGCTGGTTTGCCAAACGCGACTATAGCCGGCTGCTCCATGAAGACCTGAAGCTGAAGCGCGATCTGAAGAAGCAGCTTCAGCATGCCGGAGTCAGCAACATCGAAGTCGAGCGAATGGCGAACAAGCTCCGCATCACGATTTATACATCGCGGCCGGGAATCATCATCGGCCGAAAGGGCGCCGAGATCGACAAACTGAAGGCCGATGTACAGAAGCGGACGAACCGCGAGGTGTACATCAATATTCAGGAAATTCACCGGCCGGAACTCGACGGTCAACTGGTCGCCGAATCGATCGCGATGCAGCTCGAAAAACGAATTGCGTTTCGCCGCGCCATGCGTAAATCGGTGGATTCGGCTCTTCGGTTCGGAGCGAAGGGGATCAAGGTTCGTGTGAGTGGACGCTTAAACGGCGCTGAAATCGCGCGTTCCGAGTGGTATCTGCAGGGACGTCTTCCGCTGCACACGCTGCGCGCCGACATCGACTACGGGTTCGCGCAGGCATATACAACATACGGTGTAATCGGCGTGAAGTGCTGGATCTACAAAGGCGAGATCCTGCCGAACCGTCAACCGCAGGGGCCTGCGGCGGCGAGCATCTAGGACGTGGGGAGTAATCGCATATGTTGATGCCGAAGAAAGTAAAGTACCGCAAGCAACAACGCGGTCGAATGAGAGGCAAAGCCTGGAGCGGCTCGTCGCTTGAATTCGGCGACTTTGGCCTGAAGACCCTTGATGCGGCCTGGATTACCGATCGGCAGATCGAAGCGGCGCGAGTTGCGATGACCCGTTTCGTTAAGCGCGGCGGAAAGATCTGGGTCCGCATTTTTCCGGACAAGCCGGTTACGAAGAAGCCCGCCGAGACCCGAATGGGCAAAGGTAAAGGGGCTCCAGAGTACTGGGTGGCAGTTGTGAAGCCGGGACGCGTTCTTTTCGAAATGGAAGGAGTTCCGGAAGCGACAGCCCGCGAAGCGATGCGGCTGGCCTCAGCCAAGCTGTCCGTTCATACCAAGTTTGTCACGCGCATGGAAACTGGAGGCGAGTTATGAAATCCGCAGAACGCTTGAAAAAAATGCGCGATGCCACAGCCGAGGAATTACGCAATCAGGAATCGGATATGAACGAGCAGATGTTCCGGCTTCGTTTTCAGTGGCAGATGGGCCAGACGGAAACCTTGAACAAGATGCGTCAGCTTCGTAAGGACCGCGCCCGGATGTTGACAGTTATCAAACAGAAGGAAACCTCGAAATGAGCGCAGAAATCAGTACCCCGAGCGCTGGCAAAGGGAAGGCCGTGCGCCACCGGCAGGAGAAGATCGGCGTCGTGACCAGCGCGAAGATGAAGAAAACGATTGTCGTGGAAGTCCGCCGCCGCGTTCCGCACCCGGTCTATAAGCGGATCATCACCAAGCGTTCGAAGTTTATGGCTCATGACGAACATGGAAAGGCCCATGAGGGCGACATGGTTCGAATTGTCGAGAGCCGGCCGCTTAGCAAAAACAAACGCTGGAGCTTGAAGGAAGTCATCCGGACAACGACCACAGGAGTTTAAGCCATGCCCGTTCAAATGAGGACCATCCTAGAGGTGGCGGACAATTCAGGCGCTAAAAGGCTCGCAGTTATTCTGCCCCTGGGCGGTTCCACTGGCCTCAAAGCCGGCCTCGGCGACATCATCACCGCATCGGTGAAAGAGGCGGCGCCTGACAGCAATGTGAAAAAAGGCTCAGTCGTGAAGTGCGTCGTCGTTCGTACCCGCAAGGAGACCAGGCGCAAAGACGGTACGTACATACGGTTCGATTCGAACGCTGCGGTTCTCATCAACGACGACCACGAACCGATCGGAACTCGCGTCTTCGGGCCGGTAGCCCGCGAGCTCCGCGATAAGAAATTCATGAAGATCGTTTCACTGGCTCCGGAGGTGATCTAATGCCAATTCCTCCATTAAAGAAGAATGACGAAGTTTACATTCTGCGCGGCAAGGACCGCGGAAAGACCGGACGTGTGCTGATCGTGATGCCGGCAAAGGCGCGTATCGTCGTCGAAGGCGTCCAAATGATCAAGCGGCACACGCGGCCGAACCCGCAGAAGAACATTAAGGGTGGAATCGTCGAGAAAGAGGCGGCGATTCACATTTCGAACGTCGCGATCGTGTGCAAGAACTGCAAGAAACACACGCGTATCGGCAGCAAGGTCCTGGCGGACGGACAGACGATCCGGGTCTGCAAGAAATGCGGAACCACCATTGAGTAATCGTGGAGACTCACTGTGAGTAAGAAAGAGAAAAAGGAAAAGAAGGGTACGGCGCCGAAAGAGGCTGCCCCTGCAGAAAAGGGCGGCAAGGGCGAAAAACCTAAGGGGCCAAAAGAGCCGAGCCGGCTTCACGTTCGTTACAAAAAAGAAGTCGTGCCCGCGCTGATGAAATATTTCAACTACAAGAACCTGATGGCGGTTCCCAAACTCGAAAAAATCGTCATTAACATGGGTCTTGGAGAAGCTGTCGCCAACGCGAAGATCATCGACGTCGCGGCTGCCGAACTTGGAAGCATTGCCGGCCAGAGGCCTGTGATCACCAAGGCAAAGAAATCGATTGCGAATTTCAAGTTGCGCCAGAACATGGCGATCGGTGCGGCCGTGACGCTGCGCGGGGAGAGAATGTTCGAATTCTTCGATCGTCTCACCAGCCTCGTTCTGCCTCGCGTCCGGGATTTTCGCGGCGTGCCGACACGCTCGTTCGACGGACGCGGCAATTACACCCTGGGGTTGCGCGATCAGTTGATCTTTCCGGAGATCTCTTACGAAAAGGTCGACAAGATTCGGGGCATGAACGTGACGATCGTCACGACCGCAAGAACAGACGACGAGGCCAGAGAGCTTTTGAAGCAGCTCGGGATGCCTTTTCGTCAATAGGAGATTAGATGGCTCGTACTTCAGCGATAGCTAAAGAAGCAAAGAAAAAGAAATTCGCCGTGCGCTATCACAGCCGCTGCAAACGCTGCGGCCGCCCGCGCGCATTCCTTAGAAAGTTTCAGCTCTGCCGCATCTGCTTTCGGGAGTTGTCGCTCTCGGGCGAGGTTCCGGGCGTTATCAAGTCGAGCTGGTAAACGAGAGGGAACAGATGACTGATCCAATTGCAGACATGTTGACAAGAGTCCGTAACGCGGTTCAGGCCAAGCATGCGAAGGTCGATATGCCGGCTTCGCGGCTGAAGGGCGAACTCGCGCGGATTCTGAAAGACGAAGGGTACATCACTCATTACAAGACGAGTGAGGAAAGCGGCCGTAACACCTTGACGCTATTTTTAAAATACGGACCGAAAGGCGAGAAGGTCATTTCGAATATCGAAAGAATCAGCCGCCCCGGCTGCCGCGTGTACGTGTCGAAAGCGGAAATTCCAAGAGTGCTCGGCGGTTTGGGAATCAATATTCTCACGACGTCGCACGGGATCATGACAGGCAAGGAAGCGCGCAAACAAGGCTTTGGCGGCGAACTGCTCTGCAACATCTATTAAGGGTTATTGAAATGTCGAGAATTGGGAAAAAGCCAATACCGATACCGGATAAGGTCAAAGTTGATATTAAGCCCGATTCCGTTGTCGTCACTGGACCGAAAGGATCGGTCACAAATCCGATTCCTCCGGGAATCAAATTCGAAACCAAGGACAAGCAGGTCCACGCGATCCGCAAGGACGATAGCGGTGCGCAAAAAGCCTTCCACGGTCTGGCGCGGGCTCTCGTCGCGAATGCCGTCAAAGGCGTGACGGAAGGATTCTCCAAGGAGCTCGATATTGTGGGTGTCGGATATCGTGCCGAGGCAAGGAAGAATTCAGTGGTCTTTACCCTGGGTTTTTCGCATCCGATCGAGTATCCGATCCCGCCGGGAATCAACATTACTGTGGACAAGCAGACGAAGCTGGTGGTCACTGGCGTTGACCGCCAACAAGTCGGACAAGTGGCCGCGAATATCAGAAGCCTTAGGAAGCCCGACCCTTACAAAAATAAGGGAATCCGTTACACCGGTGAGCGTCTGAAGAAGAAAGCCGGAAAGGCCGGAGGTAAGTAGTCATGTCGAGAAACCCCAACGAAGTGCGGTTGCGGATTCACGAGCGCATTCGCAAAAACCTCAGCGGAACCGATACGCGTCCGCGCCTCTGCGTGTTCAGGAGCAACAAACATATTTACGCCCAGATTGTCGACGATGCGAAAGGTGCGACGCTTACCGCAGCCTCCTCACTCGATCCCGACACGAAGTCGCAGGTGAAAAACGGCGGCAACATCGCAGCCGCAAAGGCGGTCGGCAAAATCGTCGCAAAGCGGGCATTGGAAAAGGGAATCAGCGCGGTCTTATTCGACCGTGGCGGCTACATTTATCACGGCCGGGTGAAGGCTCTCGCGGACGCCGCTCGTGAAGCAGGATTGAAGTTTTAGGTGGAGAACCAGTGATTACACATCGAATTGATGCCGGGCAGTTGCAACTGAAGGATACGGTCGTGTCGATCAACCGCGTGACGAAGGTCGTCAAAGGCGGAAAGAACTTGAGCTTCAGCGCGCTTGTTGTTGTCGGCGATGAAAGCGGTCATGTCGGACATGGGAGCGGGAAAGCCAAGGAAGTTCCACAGGCAATCCGCAAGGCGATCGAGGCGGCCAAAAAGAACCTCATAAAGGTCCCGCTTCACAAGGGCACGATTCCACACCAGGTGATCGGACTCTTCGGGTCGGGACGAGTTCTGATGAAGCCTGCTGTCGAAGGTACAGGAATCATTGCCGGCGGCGCTGTTCGCGCCGTCATGCAAGCCGCAGGCGTTTCGAACATTCTGACGAAATCGCTGGGCACATCCAATCCGCACAACGTTATCAAAGCGACGTTCGAGGGGTTGAAGAGCTTAAAGGATCCGCAGGAAGTGGCGCGATTGCGCGAAAAGCCGCTTGAAGAGATTTTGGGGTAGATCATGGCGACGGGAAAGAAAATCAAGATTCAGTATTACAGGAGCGCGATTGGTTTTAACGTCAATCAGAAGCTCATCGTCAAGGGACTTGGATTTACCAAGCTCAACCACACCCGCGAACTGGAGGACAGCCCTGCCATCCGCGGCATGGTGAAGAAAATTCCACATCTTTTGCGGATTGTCGAAGGCTGAGAGGCAAGATATGACGACAGGAATTCATTCATTCAGACCGAATCCGGGATCGACACACAAGCGCAAGAGAATCGGCCGCGGTCCGGGTGGCGGTCATGGAAAGACTGCCGGCCGTGGTGAAAAAGGAATGTGGTCCCGTTCGGGAAGCCATTCTAAGCGTGGCTTCGAAGGCGGTCAGATGCCCTTGCACCGGCGGGTGCCGAAGCGTGGCTTCAGCAATGAACCATTCAAAAAAAAATTCACGACGATCAACGTCAGCGATCTCGTGAAGTTCGATAAAGGTTCAAAAATCGGTCCTCAGGAATTGGTTGCCGCCGGAGTCGTGCGAAGAGTCAAAAAGGACGGCATTCGGGTACTCGGTGACGGACAGATCGATCGTGCCCTGTACGTTACCGCGCATTATTTCACGGAGAGCGCGAGAGAGAAGATCACCAAGGCGGGAGGCACCGCCGAGGTAATAAAGCTGTGATTGAAGCTGTCAAAAACATCTTTAACGTTCCCGATCTGCGAAAACGCCTTTTGTTCATGCTTGCCATGCTCGGCGTGTACAGAATTGGTGCGTTTATACCGACGCCGGGAATAGACACGGCCGCGCTCGAACAGTTCTTCAATCAGAACCAGGGTACTGTTTTTGGTTTCCTTGACATGTTTTCGGGCGGAAATTTCCGCCGGCTGACAATCTTTGCGCTCGGCATCATGCCGTACATCACGGCCTCGATCATCCTTCAGTTGTTGACGGTGGTCTGGCCGTACCTGGAGAAACTTTCAAAAGAAGGTGAACTCGGCCGCCGCAAGATCACGACATACACGCGCTACTTGACGGTGGTCCTGAGCGCCGTTCAGTCGCTCGGCATCGGCCTCGCTCTGGAGCGATCCGGAAGTTTCGTCATCAATCCGGGAGTTGGATTCCTGCTGATGACGATGCTGACGCTGACGACCGGGACTGCTTTCATCATGTGGCTGGGTGAACAAATTTCGGATCGCGGCATCGGCAATGGAATGTCGCTTATCATTTTTGCCGGCATCGTCGTTGGATTGCCCCGAGCTGGGACCGACATTTACGAAAAACTCGCTTCGAACGAATGGACGGTGCTGACACTGATCGTGTTGCTGGCATTCATGGCCGCAGTTGTCGCATTTGTCGTTATCGTCGAACGCGGTCAGCGCAGGATATCGGTTCAGTATGCCAAGCGTGTCGTAGGCCGGCGTGTACTCGGCGGACAATCGACCCATCTGCCGTTGCGCGTGAATACCGGTGGCGTCATCCCGGTGATCTTCGCTTCGTCGATCCTGACCTTTCCCCAGACTTTCGGAATCATTTCTCAGAATCGTTACCTGCAGGCGGTGACCAGCGCGCTGAGGATCGGCGAACCGTTGTACAACCTGTTGTACGTCGCGGGGATCATCTTCTTCTGCTATTTCTATACATCGATTGTCTTCAATCCAAACGAAGTTGCAGACAACATGCGGAAGTACGGCGGATTCATACCGGGTATTCGACCCGGAAAACGGACTGCAGAATACGTCAATACGATCCTGACGCGGATCACGCTGGTAGGTGCCCTGTACCTGGCGCTGATCGCTATCATTCCGGAATTCATGCTTGTTGGTTTCCATGTTCAGAGCATTCCGTGGATCGGGCCGCGGCTTGACGCGGTATTGCCACAATTTGTGACGCAAGGCCTCCATACGAACTTCTATTTCGGTGGAACCTCGTTGCTGATCGTGGTCGGCGTGGCGATGGACACGGTCCAACAGGTCGAGTCGCAGTTGATCATGCGTCATTACGACGGCTTCATGAAAAAAAGCAGAGTCCGAGGGAGACGCAGTTAATGGGGCGAAAAATCCTGATCTTTTTGGGCAATCCTGGAGCCGGAAAGGGGACGCAGTCGAGGGCAATCATGCGGCAGTTGGGAATACCTCAAATCTCCACTGGAGACATGTTGAGGGATGCCGTCGCCCGGGGGACCTCCTATGGTAAGGAAGCAAAAGAAAAAATGGATGCCGGCGATCTGGTCAGCGACGAGATCGTGAACGGAATCGTTGCAGAACGGATACTTCAGGAAGATTGCGCGAAAGGTTTCATTCTTGATGGCTACCCGCGCAATGTTCACCAGGCCGAGACTTTCAATAAGTTGTTGAACAGCGACGACCAGTTATTCGTGATTGAGATAAGTGCGGCGGCCGCGAACCTGGTAGACCGCCTGGTCGGTCGTTTGATGTGTTCGGGATGTGGAGACATTTACAACATCTACAGCCGGATTCCGCAGAAGGAGAAACTCTGCGATCGTTGCGGCAGGCAGTTGGTTCACCGTTCGGACGACCGTGAAGATCTGATCCAGGAGCGGTTCAAAACGTACGATGGAGAGACATTTCCTCTCGTGACGTTTTATCAAGGACAAGGTGTATACCACCAGGTCAACGGGATGCGGCCGATCGGAGATGTAACAAAAGAGATCCTGGCCATTGTGGATGGTGTCGGAGTGAGAGGTTAATTTGCCTAAAGAAGACGCTATCGAAGTCATAGCCACCGTGGTCGAGCCGCTTCCAAACGCGATGTTTCGCGTGGAACTGGATAACAAACACCAGGTCTTGGCCCATATATCCGGCAAAATGCGGAAGAATTTTATTCGCATTCTTCCCGGCGACAAGGTGGCAGTCGAACTCTCGCCGTACGACTTGACGAGAGGCCGCATCGTTTATAGATATAAGTAGGCAGGTACAAAGCAGGAGTTATGAAAGTAAGAGCGTCCGTTAAGAAAATCTGTGACAAGTGCAAGATCGTGCACCGTAAGCGCGTGGTGCGCGTGATCTGTGTGAACACGAAACATAAGCAGAGACAGGGATAAACTATGGCACGAATAGCAGGCGTCGATCTGCCACCGAACAAGCGCATCGAGATCGGTTTGACCTACATTTATGGTATCGGCCGCACCTTATCCAACAGGATTCTGAGTGCCGCCGGCGTGAACCTGGATACCAAAGTCCGCGACCTCAACGATGATGAAACGAACAAGATCCGAAAAATCATCGAAGAGCAGCACCGCGTGGAAGGCGATCTTCGTAAAGAAGTATCGTTCAATATCAAACGCTTGATGGAAGTCGGTTCGTATCGCGGTCTCCGGCATCGCCGCGGTTTGCCGGTCCGGGGACAGCGCACGCACACCAACGGGCGAACCCGCAAAGGTCCGCGTCGCGGAGCGGTTTCGGTGAAGAGAAAAGCAACGGCCAAGACGTAGGCGGAGATAATCAATGGCCCAACCAAAGAAAAAAACTGCGAAGAAAAAAGAGAAGAGGCTTGTGCCGAATGGCATCGCATTCATCCAGGCTTCATTCAACAACACCGTCGTTACGATCACAGACCAGGAAGGCAATGTCGTCTGCTGGTCCAGCGCCGGCTCACTGGGCTTCAAAGGCTCCCGCAAGGGAACGCCATTCGCCGCCCAACAGGCTGCGATGACTGCTGCGAACCGGTCGAAGGAAGTCGGTATGCGGTCGCTCGAAGTCGCCGTGAAAGGCCCGGGATCGGGCCGCGACTCTGCGATCCGGGCATTACAGGTCGCCGGGCTCGAGATTCGATCGATTCGTGACGTGACGCCCATTCCCCACAATGGATGCCGGCCGCCCAAAAGACGAAGAGTTTAAGAGGAGACTGAAAATTGGCTAGATACTCAGGACCTGTATGCCGCTTATGCCGAAGAGAAGCGATGAAGCTGTTCCTCAAGGGCGAACGCTGCTTCAAACCTTCCTGCGGCATCGAAAAGAGGAATTATCCACCGGGCCAGCACGGTCAGGGCCGCAAGGCGAAGATCGTCGGGTACGGCCTCCAGTTGCGCGAGAAACAGAAAGTGAAGCGTGTATACGGAGTGCTCGAGAATCAGTTCAGAGGTTATTTCGAGCGCGCCGTCCGGCAGAAAGGCGTGACCGGCGAGAACCTGCTGGCTCAACTCGAATGCCGGCTCGATAACGTCCTGGTGCGTCTCGGTTTCGCCAGTTCGCATGCGCAGGCCAGGCAGTTCGTGCGTCACGGTCATGTGGTCGTGAATGGCAAGAAGGTCAATATTCCTTCGTTCCAGGTAGCCGTTGGTCAGGAGATCAGCGTGAAGGAAAAAATGAAGAAGAACGTTCAGGTCGTCGGCGCCATGGAACTCGTCAGCGGCCGCGGCACGCCGCACTGGCTGGAACTCAATAACGAGACGGTGACGGGGCGAATTACCGGTATGCCGAAACGTGAGGATATCAACCTGCCGATCCAGGAAAGAATGATCGTCGAGTTGTACTCGAAATAAATTGCGAATTGCGTACCTCGCGGGCATAAAGCCCGCGGCTACGAGCTTTATAAGAATCTGGCGGCGCTCTCATGGATGGGTTGAGCGCCTGCCATGGATGGGAGACTTAAAAGAATGCTTTGGAAAGGTTTTCAAAAACCGAAAAGACTGAACGTCGGCAGCGAACCGGCTCCTACAGACCGCTATTCTCAGTTCTCTGCGCAACCGTTTGAACGCGGCTTCGGCACCACGATTGGAAATGCCTTGCGTCGTGTGCTGTTGTCGTCTATTGAAGGCGCGGCGATCACTGCAGTGAAGATCGAGGGAGTACTCCACGAGTTTTCGTCGATTCCCGGTGTGGTCGAAGATGCAACGGACATCATCCTGAACTTGAAGCAGATTCCGCTCAAACTGCATGGCGATGAGCCGAAGACCATCTACCTTAAAGGCACCCAGCCGGGTCCTTATACTTCGGCGAATATCGAACACGATGCGGAAATCGAAATTCTCGACAAGGATATCTATATCGGCACCGTGAGCGAAGGCGGATCTCTTCAGATCGAGATGCGCGTTCAGAACGGTCGTGGATATGTCGCCGCCGACCGCAATTTCGATGAAGATCTTGGTATCGGCTACATTCCGGTCGATTCCGTTCATTCACCTGTTCGCAAGGTGAACTATTTCGTCGAGGCTGCACGCCTGGGCCAGGTGACCGATTACGACAAGCTCACAATCGAAATCTGGACGAATGGCTCCATCCTTCCGGCGGACGCGCTTGGCCTTGCGGCAAAGCTGATCAAAGATCACATGCAGATCTTCATTCAGTTCGAGGAGAAACCGGAGCCGGTCGAAGAAGCTCCGGAAATCAGGACGGACGCCGTTCTCGAACATCTCAACAAGTCGGTCGATGAACTTGAACTCTCGGTCCGTTCGTACAATTGTCTGAAGAACGCGAACATTCGCACCATCGGCGAGCTGGTTACGAAGAGCGAGGCCGAAATGTTGAAGACCAAGAACTTCGGCCGAAAATCGTTGAATGAAATCAAGGAAATCCTGTCAAGCATGGGGCTGGCGCTAGGCATGAGGCTCGACGATCACGGCCGCCCTGTTATGCCGGCATCCGCAGAGCAGACCTTATGAGACATCGAAACGCCCACAGGAAACTCAGCCGGAATACTTCGCATCGGCGCGCGCTTCTTCGGAACCTCGTGACCGACTTTCTTGATCACGGGCGTCTCATGACGACGCTTCCCAAGGCGAAGGAAATCCGTCCGCTGGCCGAGAAGATGATCACTCTCGGCAAGCGCGACAGTCTTCATGCGAGGCGGCAGGTGCAGTCGTATGTGTTGCGCGAGGCCGTGGCGAAAAAGCTCTTCGACACGGTAGCCCCGAAGTTTGCAGATCGTAAAGGCGGTTACAGCCGGATCATCAAACTCGGCAACCGAAAAGGCGATGGCGCCGACATGGCGATCATCGAGCTTCTTGGCAGTGAACTTGAAGTAAAGAAAGCCGAGCGAGCTGCCGTGGAAGATAAGAAGGCCGGCAAGAAGAAAGAAGAGAAAAAAGAAGAGGAATAAGGAGCGCGCTTCGCGCGGTCTTTGTAAGGAGCTCGGCACTTCGTGCCTCGGCCATTACAAAGACCGCGCGAAGCGCGCTCCTTCGCGTTATCATTGACTTTGTGTCAACCCCCGAAAAAGAAGACTTCCATCTGGACTTAACCTTTACTGGGAGGGAGTACAGTAAGGCCATCCAGATCACCACGTACATCCTGGTGTCGCTGATCATCGTCTTCATCCTCGCGACGATGACTACGAACGTTGCGGCATACATCCTTCCCATGAGCGACGAGTACCTTCAGGTGCTCGTGCCGCAGGCACCCGACGGGAAGGAACCCCTGGCCCTGAAGGCGCTCGACCAGACCACCACCGATAACACGCTGACCGTGACTGGAACGGTTCTTAATCGCACTGATTTCCCAGTGTCCGGTCTGCTGGCCGTGCTGAATGCTCTGGATGTGAAGTACAACAAGCAGACAGCGAAGGTCCCGCTTACACCCGCAGAAATTCCGTCACAGCAGACAGGCTCGTTTCAGGTCACTGTCACGCTGCCTGATCAACCCGGCCAGTACTCTCTCGAGTTCCGAATTCCGGATGGACCTGCTGTTCCGCATCGTGACGACCGAGCCGCCAACCTTAATATCACTGTCCCCGAACCGCCTAAGAAATGAAGTCGGCAAAACTGCTGTTCGTTACGCTCTTCTGCGCCGCAACGGCTGCTGCGCGGCAGGCGCCGGCGCCTCTTCGTTTTGAAGTTACCGTCGCGCCAGGATTGATCAATGCGCCACAGAATGGCCGCCTCTTCGTCGTTATGGCCACGCGTGATCGACCGGAACCGCGTATGACGATCGGTCACACCGGCATGGACGCGGCGCCGGTGCTTGCCCACGATGTGGCCGGCTTCGGTCCAGGAAAGATTGGAATCATCGATCGCTCAGCCGCGAGCTTTCCGATCGAAAGTCTCTCGGCCTTGAAGCCCGGCGACTACTTCGTTCAGGCCGTATTCGATTCGAACATCGATCTGAAGTCCGTAAACGCCCCTGGTAATCTGTACAGCTCGGTGGAGAAGCTTCACGTCGACCCGGATCGCGGCGGACTGGTGAAGCTCCAACTAAACCAGGCAGTCCCCGCCGAAACGCTTCCGCCGGAAGATCAGTACATAAAGTGGGTGAAGATTCAATCCGCCGTCCTCAGCAAATTTCATGGACGGCCGATCTTCCTGCGCGCCGGCGTGATCCTGCCAAAAGACTTCGATCGGGATACGGCGCGGCGTTATCCGCTGCGAGTTCACATCGGAGGTTACGGATCTCGATTCACGACAGTGCAAAGAATGATGGCGGAGGGATCGGAGTTTCGAAGGGCATGGCTCGATGATTCCTCGCCTCGGATGATCCTCTTGCATCTCGATGGCAATGGCCCACTGGGTGATCCATATCAGGTAAATTCCGACAATCACGGACCCTTCGGTGATGCGATCACCAGGGAACTGATTCCGTATGTGGAACAGAGATATCGTGGAATTGGACAAAGTTACGCCCGGGTAATCGATGGCGGATCTACCGGCGGATGGGTCTCGCTCGCGTTGAAAGTCTTTTATCCGGATTTCTTCAATGCAACCTGGTCGTCGTGCCCCGATGGCGTGGACTTTCGTGGCTTTCAGTTGATCGACATATACAAGGACAAAAATGCGTATGTGAATCAGTATGGATTCGAGCGGCCCAGCGAACGCGAGATCAATGGAGAGGTTCGCTTCACCATGAGACATGAATGCCTGATGGAAAATGTCATGGGGCTCGGTGACAGTTGGACCATGTCCGGCGGTCAATGGGGCGCATGGAACGCCACCTACGGCGCTCGAAGTGCCGACGGCCGTCCGGTGCCGCTTTGGGATCCGAAAACCGGCGCGATGGATCCCACTGCGGTCGAGCATTGGAAGAAATACGACCTTCGTCTGATTCTCGAGCAAAACTGGAAGACCCTGGCGCCCAAATTACAGGGAAAGCTGAACATCTGGGTGGGCGAGGCTGATAACTATTTTTTAAACAATGCTGTTCATATGCTCGGTAACTTCCTGGAGACAGCCAATCCGCCGGCGAAAAGCCGCATTGTTTACGGACCGGGCCAGGGACACTGCTATCGCGGAATCACCGAGCGTCAAATGATGGACGAGATGGCAATGGCGATTCAAAACGGAAAGCCTTGAAGCGCACGCTCTCGCTGTTCTCATTTTCAATATTCCTTATGACACTCGCTCCGGGATCGTGGATTCCGCAGGAAAGCGGTACACAATCACGTTTCCGTGCAGTTAGCGTCGCCAGCGAAAAAGTGGCTTGGGCGAGTGGAGCGAATGGTACTTTTGCTCGCACAACGGATGCCGGATCTCATTGGCAGAGTGCAGTAGTCCCCGGCGGCGAAACACTCGACTTCCGTGACACTTATGCAGTCGACGCGAACACGGCCTATCTGCTCAGCATTGGAAACGGGGAGAGTTCGAGGATTTACAAGACCACAGATGCCGGAAGCACCTGGACGCTGCAATTTAAGAACGGCGACCCCAAGGCATTCTTCGATGGAATGGCATTCTGGGATGCGAACAATGGCATCGCATTCAGCGATCCTGTTGATGGAAAGTTTCCGATGATCAGGACGACCGACGGAGGAGCCCATTGGACCGCCGTTCCGAGTGCCGGCATCCCGCCTGCTCTCGAAGGTGAAGCTGCATTTGCGGCAAGCGGTACGAGCATAGTTGTACAGGGAAGTCGAAATGCCTGGATCGGTACGGGAGGAAGCGCCGCCCGAGTGTTCCGCACTCAGGACGGTGGAAACACGTGGACTGTCGCGGCAACACCGATCGTCAGCGGCGGTTCGGCCGCGGGCATTTTCTCCGTTGCTTTCCGTGACTCAAACAACGGCGTGATCGTTGGCGGTGATTACCAGAAGGAGAAGGAATCCAGTGCGAACTTCGCCTTCACGTCGGATGGCGGACGAACCTGGAAACCCGGTGCTCAACTGCCCGGTTACCGGTCAGCCGCCGCATTCGTTCGCTCCGGCGGCCGGTGGGACGTTATCGCCTGCGGTCCTTCGGGATGCGATTATTCGTCCGATCAAGGTGCCACCTGGTCGTCGATCGGCTCTGTGGGTTATCACGCAGTTGATTTTCAGGCGAGACTCCCCCTCGGCTTCGCCGTGGGGGAAGGCGGTCGTATCGCCAAGTGGAATCCCTAAGATTCGCTTATCGGGGACTTTCCAGCGCCGCAATCTGGCCATCCAGATGCGACAGAGTTCGTTCCAATAACGCGCGGTAGCGCGTATCGTGTGCGGACTGTAGATCGTTCAAGGTCCGCGCCCGTGCCAGCATCAAGCCATCTCGCTTCTCGCGTAGAACGGCCTGGTTTCGTGGAATTTGTCTGCTTGTTTTTGAAGGATTTTCTTTTTGATTGATCTGATCTTCTACCGACTTACTTTCCCAACCTCTTGCCATGGTTTGATTATAGCGCCAATGCTCACGATTTGCAGGAACTCCGATGAAACGTAAGTTCCTGCTTTGGGATCACGATGGCGTTCTGGTCGACACGGAGCGCTGGTACTTCGCCGCGACTCGACAATGCCTGCGCGGTTTGGGCGTGGAGTTGGACCAGCCGACATACCTTCGACTGATGGCTGATGGCCGTCCGAGCTGGGACCTGGCGCGACAGCGTGGCATCACGGAAGAGGCCATCGTTGAAGCCCGGCGGGAGCGGGATCGCTATTATCAACAGCACCTCCAGTATGAGGACATTGAGATAGATGGTGTCCTGGATGTCCTTTCCGAGTTGCGCCGCACATATCGAATGGCGATTGTTTCGACTTCACGTCGTGAAGACTTCCATTTGATCCATCGCGACCGCCGGATTTCTTCCTTCTTCGAGTTCATCATCAATATCGAAGACTGCGCCAGGGCAAAGCCGGATCCCGACCCCTATCAACGCGCCCTGGCTCGATTCGGCGCGTTGCCCGAAGAAGCCGCCGCGATCGAGGATTCCTCCCGCGGTCTGAAAGCCGCGCTGGCTGCCGGCCTGGAATGCATTGTCGTCCGCAGCGACTTCACCGCTACTCAAGACTTCACAGGCGCTTACCGCGTTGTGAACTCCATTCGCGAAGTACCTGCCGTCCTCGCACACCTGTGACGTGGATTCACAGCTTTCATGCCGGCCTTTGATCTGAAATCAGTGACTTATACAATGGCCGCGTAATTGCCAAACGCGTCCGCATGAGAAAACTGGTCCTCATTTACTTTTGCCTTCACCTCTCAGTCTTCACCTTTATCGGTCTGGCGCAGGAGACTCCCGCATCGGAAGAGAAGCCGGTCGTTGAGAGTGTCGATATTTCCGGCATTCCGGAAAGCCGGCTCAGCAGTGATCTTCGAGACGCTATGCAAAAGCTCGTTGGCCAGCGCTTCGACCAACTGGCTGCGGACGAAGTCGCATTCAAGATCCAGAACGAAACGTCGGAGCGCATCTCCGCGATCCGCCAACTTCCGGCGAGTGTGCCCGGCCACATCAAGTTGCTATTTGAATTCGGGAATGCGAACTTGGCGCCGGACCGTGAATCGAACGTGAACTCGCGGTACACCATCGAAGATGTCGAACTCGTTGGCGCGCCGGAATCGCTTCTAAGCGATCGGCTTCGAAAGGACATGCACGACCTGGCTGGCCAAAAGCTCGACGAGGACCGTGCCGGTCAAATCGAGCGCCGCATCAGGCAAGAACTCCGTCCGTCGAAGCTCGTCTCAAGACGAATCGCACGAGGTGCCGATCGCGATCATATTCGATTGATCTACGAGGCAAGAAAAGCTCCCTTATTCAACTTTCGCAGGTCCGCCAGTCACCTCGCCGGTCAATCCAAGCAGGGCCTCAGCTTCGGTTTAGAGATTCCAATCGAACATCACGAGAACCGTTTTTCGTTCGGCATCGTCGATGATGGCGACGCTCTGATCGAGCGCGATCTAGGCTATCGAGTCGGTTTTGAAAACATTAAGGCGGGAACGGAGCATCTTGGCTTCAGGCTGGATTACTTCGATTATCGCCAGAGGTGGAATCCCGCAACGCGCCTGGCTTTGACGTCCTCCCCAGACATACCCGGTATTTACCGTGAACGGCGTGGCGTCGAGCCTTCGGTCACCTTTGCCGCGGATCGTCGATTCCAGGTCGAGCTTGGCGCAACCGTGACCGAGTTGCAGATGCAGGATCCGAACATTCATTTTCAAAACAGCAATGCCGGATTTGCAACCGTCACCTACGACAATACGTGGGAATCAGGTCTGAATAAACATCACTTTCTCGCCGATTATTCGATCCGAGCCGCCACGCACAATCTCGCCAGCGATTTCAGCTACACCCGGCATGTTGCCGAAGCACGGTACGTGTTCAGCGCACATCGGAGTGAATTCATAGGTTCGGCAACGGCAGGTCTGCTGAGCGGCCACGCGCCATTGTTCGACCGATTCTCGCTCGGAAACACTTCGACGCTCCGCGGTTGGAATAAATACGATCTGACGCCGCTTGGCGGAAATCGCATGGCACATGGCTCACTCGAGTATCGCTACACGGTCCTGCAGGTTTATTACGATGTCGGTTCTGCCTGGGATCACGCCGGCATGCGACGAACCTCGCACGCAGTCGGTTTCGGAATACACGGTAGAGAAAAGGATGGAGACTGGTTCCTGACCTTCGGTGTCCCTATACGTTCCGGACATGTCCAGCCATTGAAGCCGATTTTCATGGGTGGGGTCCGGTTTTGAGGGTTCTTTGGCTACTGGTGACGGCGATTATCGTGAACACTCCAGCCTTGGCTGAAAATCTAAAGGTCCGGATCGACGGTGACCGGCTGCGCGTAAGCGGCGACGCCATTCACTTTCTTACCGGCCGGCCGCTGGATCGACTGCATAATGGCGCGGTAGTGACCTACGTGCTGCAATTGACCGTACGAGCGGAACGCGCAGGGAGAGTTCTATCGCGTCTCGCAGAACGATTCACCTTTAGTTACGACCTGTGGGAAGAGAAGTTTGCCGTAACGAAACAGGGGGTGCCGTCACGATCTGCGTCGAATCTTTCTCCGTCAGGGGCGGAGTCGTGGTGTCTCGACAATCTTTCAATACCTGCAGCTCAAGTGCCCGCCGATCGTAACGTTTGGCTTTCTGTCGACTACGAAAGCGAAGAACCGAAAGACGCAGCCCCTAACAGTGACTCTCCCCTGACCCTGGGCACGCTTATCGATATCTTCAGCCGCAGACCACGCAATGATCAGCAGGTCCACGGCAGCGTGGAAATCGGACCCGTGAGTCTGGATGAATTAAGAAAGAAGAAGTGAAGTGAATCGCCTTCGCAACCGATTGATCGCCGCATTTCTACTGGCGACTCTGATTCCTCTTGGTGCGACTCTGTGGGTCACTACGTCACTTCTGGAGCGCAGTCTTACTTTCGCAACGACCACCGAGCTCGACAATCTGTCGAAGTCCCTTGAGACAACCGCGCGCGAATACTACCAGCAGGCGAAGGAAGCTCTCAAGTCGGATGCGAAAGCGAACCGAATCCCCCCTGTCACTTATGCAACCTCCGATGGCTCGCCCTGGCCCGCCGGTGTGCGGAGTTTTTGGGAGGATGGTGAGGCGGAGAGGTTCGACCTTTCCGGATCACACGGCAGTCAGCTCCACTACCTCATTCGCGCGAATGACGGAGTGCGCCTCTACACACGAGATCTCGGCGGCGTCCGGATGCAGGATCTTTCGGCGCAGTACACGCGTGCCCGAACGCTGGTGGAAGAATCAAAGGCTCGTGACTTGCGTCGCGGCCTGACTGTCACTTTGCTCGTAGTCATGTCCGGCATCTGGCTTGTGTCTTTGGCATCGCTCGTCTACCTGGCGAGCCGCATCAGCAAGCCGATCCAGACGCTCACCGGCGGTTTGTCGGAACTCACTTCCGGAAATCTGGACGTTCACCTGGCGGTGAAGAATGACGACGAGACCGGACGCGCCATTCAGGCCTTCAATACTATGGCGAAGCAACTCAAGCAAAGCCGGGAACGTCTGGTCTATCTCACGCAGGTCGCAAGCTGGCAAGCGCTCGCGCGCAAGATGGCGCATGAGCTGAAGAACTCTCTGACGCCGATCCGTCTGACCGTAGAGGAAATTCACGCCCGCCGTGCTATGTCCGTCGACCCGGAATTCATGCAGAAGGCCATTCAAATTGTTGTGAGCGAGATCGAAACGCTCGAACGCCGCGTGCGCGCATTTTCAGAATTCTCGAGCGAACCGGCAAGCCATCCCGAGGCGCTGGACATTAACGGCCTTTTGGAAGAACGTGTATCTTTCCTGAAGACGGCGCACCTCGAGGTTCGTTACACCGTGCGCCTCATGCCCGATCGTCCGCAGGTCTTCGCGGATGCGGATCAGGTGAAAGGAATTCTCACGAATCTGCTCGAAAACGCAGCCGATGCCGTTGCTCCATCAGGAGAGGTGTTGGCAATAACATCGGCCGTCAATGGCAGAGTATTCGTGGAAGTACACGATTCGGGTCCAGGGCTGACGGAGGAAGCGTCCCGTACGCTTTTCGAACCGGCGATCACGTTCAAGAAACATGGAATGGGGCTCGGACTATCGATCGCGCGCAAAAGCGCGTTGATGAATGGCGGCGACATCACTCTGGTTCGAGGGGAGCTTCAGGGAGCCGCTTTTCGTGTAGAGTTGCCCGCTTATGCCAGCGAAACGCATCGTCATTGTTGACGACGAACCCAACATAGGCCTTTCACTCCAACTTATCCTGGAGCGCGAGGGATACTCCATCACGGTATGCCACTCGGCCGGTGATTTTCGCGCATGCAAGGCGGCGCAGCGGGCTGATGCTTACCTGCTGGACGTGCGTCTGCCTGACGGCAGCGGGATTGAACTGCTGCGTGTCCTTCGTCAGAGTGATAATCGTGCACCCGTGCTCATGATTTCCGGTCACGCGACGATTGCGGAGGCTGTGGACGCCACGCGTGCCGGCGCATTCGACTTTCTGGAAAAGCCGCTGGCCCGCGACAAAGTCCTGCTTGCCGTGAAGAATGCCATCGAGCAGGCAAGTCTTCGCAGCGAGAACGAGCGCTTCCGCGAAATCGTTGGGGACAGTCCGAAGATGATTGGGTCGAGCGGAGTATTCAAGTCGGCGGTCGAGCAAGCATCGCTCGTCGCCAAATCCGACGCGCGGGTGCTTCTCGTTGGAGAATCCGGTACGGGCAAAGAGCTGCTGGCGGCCCATATTCATCGCGAAAGCCCTTTTGCCAGCGGTCCTTTCGTCAAAGTGAACTGCGCGGCCATACCGACGGAATTGATCGAAAGCGAATTGTTCGGCCACGAGAAAGGCGCCTTCACCGGCGCCAGCGCCGCACGTCGCGGGAAATTCGAACTCGCCGATGGCGGCACCATCTTTCTTGATGAAGTGGGCGATCTGCACGAATCGTCCCAGGCAAAGCTGCTTCGAGTACTCCAGGAAGGCGAGTTCCAGCGCGTTGGCGGCGAGCAAAGCGTTCGAATTTCCGTTCGTGTTATTGCGGCAACCAACCGCGATCTGACGAGCCTGGTAGCTCAAAACAAATTCCGGGAGGATTTGTACTACCGCTTGAGCGTGGTCCCGATCCGGGTCCCCGCATTACGCGAGCGTCAGGACGATGTTCCGGTGCTTGCCCGGTATTTCCTCGACGAGTTCTGCGCTCGGAACAATTTCAAGCCGAAGATCATCGATCCGGAGGTGTTTCCGATCCTCCAGAACTATTCCTGGCCCGGGAATGCGCGTGAATTACGCAACACGATCGAGCGAATGGCGATCCTCACGCCTTTCGATCGTCTAGGCTCCGAATCCATTCCGTTGGAAATCCGCCTGCAGCCGCAAACGGAGACTCCTTCGAGCCTCCAGCAAACCCGTGATGCTGCCGAGCGTGAGCGTATCCTTCAGGCACTCGAGCGGACGAACTGGAACATTGCTGCTGCGGCGCGTGTGCTCAGTGTCGAACGCACGAATCTTCACAAACGAATTCGCGCGCTCGGTTTGTCGCGGGATCAAAAAGCATGATAGTTTGATTCGCATATATGCCGGATATAAGACACATGATCGCCGCCAAAGCCAATGCGGAGACACTCTATCACCTGGTCAGCACACCCGAAGGGCTTGCGAAATGGTGGGCCGAAGACGTTTTCGCTGTCTCGGAGGGCACGTGCAGCCTGGGTTTCTTCAATCGTGACACTGTCTACCGCCTCATGGCCGAATCGAAGGTTTCCGGAAAACAGATTGTCTGGCACTGCGAGACAGGTAAGGAATGGGCAGGTACCCGCCTCATCTTCGACATCCAGGGCACCGGTAATTCGACCGTCCTTCGTTTCACGCACGCCGGCTGGCAAGCCGAGACCGACTACTTTCTGAGCTGCAACACCACATGGGGCGAGTTGATGTTCCGTCTTGGATCTGTGGCCGAAGGCAGGAATCCCGGTCCGCTCTTCAAGAAGTCGGGTCTAAGCTACTGACCTTTGAACTTGAACGTGCTTTCTGGAACGCCCTCAGTGCTTGAATATGCCGGCAAGGATCTCGAAGCGATGAGATTTGCCGTGAACTATCACCGCTGGATCCTGGACATGTTTCGTCCATATCTTGGGAAACGGTGGGTGGAAGTCGGCGCCGGCACAGGTTTATTCAGCGAGATGCTTCTCGGTTGCAAGCCTGAAAGACTTAGTCTGGTTGAACCATCCGGAATGGTATCTGCCCTTCGTCAGAAATTCCGCCTCGAACCTTCGGTCGATATTCACCATGCGACTTTCGCCGGCTGCATTCCGGAAATGACCAGTTTCCGGCCTGATTCGATCCTCTACATCAACGTGCTCGAACATATTGAAGACGATGACGACGAGCTCAAACACGCTTTCGACACGCTGCACAATCGTGGCAGGGCTTTTATATTCGTGCCGGCATTAGAGTTTCTGCTCGGACCTTTCGACCGTTCCATCGGCCACCTTCGCCGGTATCGCAAAAGCGCTCTGGAGCAAAAGTGCAGACGGGCTGGATTTGAGATTGTTCTTTCGAAATACTTCGACGCGGCGGGAGTGTTGCCGTGGTGGATCAAATACAAGCTTCTTGGCTCCGGCACGCTCAGTGCCCGGTCCGTTCATCTCTATGACAAATATTGCGTGCCGGTTGTCCGCCTTATCGAGAAGTTCATGACTCCTCCGCTTGGCAAAAATATTCTTTTGGTTGCAGAGAAGCGAAACATACACGCATGAAACTCTCCGTCGTTGTGCCGGTTTTTAACGAACGTCAGACGATTCTTGAAGTCCTGAATCGCATTGAAAGAGTGCCTTTCGAGAAAGAAATCATCGTTGTCGACGACGGCTCTACGGATGGAACCCGGGACGTTTTGAAAGGCCTGCAGTTCCAGGGAGCCCTGCCTTCGACGCGATTCGTTTTCCAGCCGCAGAACGCTGGAAAGGGAGCAGCGATTCGTGCGGGGATTCAGGTCGCTGCAGGTGACGTCATCCTCGTCCAGGATGCGGATCTCGAATACGATCCGTCCGACTATCCGGTGCTTCTCGATCCAATCATTAAGGGAAAAGCCGACGTCGTCTATGGCTCTCGATTTATGGGAGGGGCGCACCGCGTCCTGTTTTTCTGGCATTACGTCGGCAACAAGCTGCTTACCCTGTTGTCGAACATGATGACCAATCTCAACCTGACGGATATGGAAACCGGCTACAAGGTCTTCCGCCGCGAAATCTTTTCAAAGATCTCCATCGAAGAGAATCGCTTTGGCTTCGAACCGGAGATCACCGCAAAAGTCGCCAGGCTCCGCTGCCGTGTTTACGAGGTACCTATCTCCTATTTCGGCCGCGATTACAGCGAAGGCAAGAAAATCACCTGGAAAGACGGATTCGCCGCCCTCTACGTCATCGCCAAATACAACCTTTTCGGGTGAATTCCTCCGCGGCGCTTGGCTGAGCGGCGCAACTTGGCCCTGGGTTAGAACGGATTGCAAACGAGCAGACTATCTGGAGATGGCGTTCAGGTTCCCGCCTGTTTGCGAGAAGAATCGGATGGATCCCGAGGTCGGTTGCGCGTCAGTTCCACTGAATAACATCAGCCTCGTTACGTATCCGCCTCCACTAGCAATTTGAGGAAAAAACAACACTTCTGAGGAGGGCGCTGCTTCCTTTGGAATCACCGGCAGTGTAGCAACTAGAAAGTCTCCCCGCTCGTTGTAGTGTGCACGCAGACCGATGACGGAGATACCTTGGGGTGAATCGGTGGAAACCCGAACGATACCTTCAAAACCGGCAGTTAGATTCTGGAAGGCGGGAACTTGCGTAAGGAAGATAGGAATTTCGGATGAAGCAGGAATCGTGAGGCTGCCTCGGTTTCCAAACGGCTGCCCATCCAGGGTGAACAGATCCAACGACACGGTGATGTCCGACTGCGCCGGGTTTGCGATCGCCAGTCCCGTTTGGAGGGATGAAGGTGAACCGAAAGCACCGGAGTTTTCAACGTACGTCTGAAATGTCTGCGAGAGGGGAACAGCCGGGACTCCCGTTTCGGACACCGTGATGCCATTATTTTTGAATGAGAAAATCGTCAGACCGGACGGCGTGCTCGACGCGGCCTCAGGTACCACTTCGATCCAGCCGACAGTAACAGTCTGGCTGCCACGCACGATTTGAAGCTGCAAGGATGATCGCGGCGCGATCGTGTAGGGAAACGGGTCCAGTGGTTGACTGCTGGCGAAACGGATGAATCCCCTCAGTGTCGCGTCCGTTGGATTTACCAGCACCACGCTCGTTGTCCAGCCGCCTCCGCTGGCAAAATGCGGGAAATAGAGAGGCTGAGTGCTGCCGCTCCCGAGCGCCGAGACCGGTAGTGTCGTAATCAAAAAATCCGATCGCTCGTTGGTGTAACCACGCAAAGCCACAACAGCCAGCGGTACGGACGAGTTGAAGGTGAACGACCGGGCGTTCTGCACGGACGCTCCCGGCGAAAATGGCGCTTCGTTCAGGAACCGCGCAATCTGGCCATTGGCAGGAATCGTCGCGCTACCGGCGCCAAAATTCACCCCGGCCGCATCGGTAAACATGAAGGATAGCGTCGCCGGCTGGCTGTTCGGATTCGCTATGGCGATTCCAGTGTTTACTGAGCCGCTAACCTCAGCGTAGATGCGTCCGCTCTGGACCAGGGGGGACGCGGAAACCGCGGCTTCGGTCACGGTCACGCCGGCAGGACGATATTGAATGACGGCAACACCACTCGGATTTACCGAGTCCCGATTCGCTTGCAGCGTGGCGTATCCGACGTTCAGCGTAGTGGACGCCGTCGTGTTGACCGTCACGCCTCCGCGATCGATGACGGTGAACGGCGAAGAAGAAGCCGGCATCGGCTGAAATCCATCGGCAGAGATTTGTTGAATCATCCAGTAATTCGCTACGTATAGGTGCGCTCCATCGCCCCAAATCTGTGTGGGGGGCTGAAGTAATCCTGTATCGGCGCTCATGATGGTCGATACAGTTCCCGTAACCAGGTCCACTCGTTTGACGGTTTGCCGATCCGCCATGTACAGGTACGTTCCGTCTCCCCACATACTTCCAGGACTTCCGGGATTGACATTAATGGTCGATACGGAGCCCGTCGGCACAGAAATGCGGTAAATCGCAACCTGGCCGGGAAAATATAAATATTGGCCGTCTCCCCACATTTGCCCTTGGGCATAAGGGGGCAGGGCCCCTGTCGACAGCGTTGTTACTAAACCGGAAGCCAGGGAAATTTGACGGACGATGCCGCTGACAGCTCTTGGAAACAGACATGAACTTCCCGGGTACGTGCATTTCGTGAGCACTGCATCCGCGACGAAGAGACTTTCGCCGTTGCCCCAAATGGACTGGGGATTGGGGAAACGCGCGACCGCCACGGGCCCATCGACTGGATTAAAGTCGCCACTCAAAAGTTTGCCGGCCACAACGGTCACCTCACCGGTAGCGATCCGCAGTTTTCGAATCTCCCCACCGCCACTTATTGAAGCAACCGAATAGTAGAGGAATTCACCATCGCTCCACATCGCACCGGCCCCGGCTGTTGACAGCGAACTCACCTGGCCCGTCGCAATATTGATTTTCCGGATGGCCCGCTGCGGTGTTCCGAGGGAGTGTTGGTCCGTGACATACAGGTTCAGTCCGTCGGAAGTCATCTGGTAAATAGACGCGAATCTGGCAGTCCCGCGATCGCCGTCGATGATCGACTGATCGGTGATCGAACCCGCGAAGGTGGCCACGTCACCGGTTGCGAGTGTGATACGGCGGATCGCGTTGTTGCCCCAATCGACCACATACAACTCTCGGCCGTTTCCCCAGATTCCTTTCGCGAGGTTGAACCGTGCCGTCGTTCCGTTCCCATCCGCTGCACCTAACGTGTATCGATCTCCAGCAATGAGAGTCACAGTGCCGGTAGAACGATCCAATCGCGAAACGCCGGTATTTGTAGTGAAGTAAAAAGCAACGTCGTCTTGCCACACGGCATTCTCTGGGTCGATGCTCGCAAGTGTTGTAACTTGAGCACCTCCGATCGACACTTGCCGCAGAGTTGCGGCATCGGCAATATAGAGGTTGGTGGAGTCTCCCGAAACACCGTGGGGATACGAAAAAGCTGCAAACGTGGTTACGTTACCCGTCGCAATCTCCACGCGCAGGAGCAATTTAGGGATTGTCTGTGTGACATATAGGTAGGTGCCATCTCCCCACAGTCCGTCCATGGCCGAGTCAAAGTTGTACGTCTTTAAGCCCTTTGCCAGAGTTGTCACTGCACCGGTCTGAATATCGATTTTCCGGATGGCTCCGTTACCTTCATCGAGAACGTATACCGATGTGCGGTCCGACCAAATGCCCAGGAGCAGGGTGAATCTTGCTTGGTTGCCTATCCCATCAACGAAACCGGCCTCTCCCTGGACTCCGGCGAGGGTAGTTACACGCGCTGTCGCAAGATCGACCTTGCGGACGGCTTGATTGTCGGACACATAAAGACTCACGCCGTCACCCCAGAGGTAGTTGGGGTGGTAGAACTTAGCGTCGTGCCCAGTTCCGTCTACAGCTCCGGGTGATACGCCGACCATGCGATCAACATGAAAGCTGGTCGCTGAATCCAGGGCGCTCGGCACCACATCAAACTGGAACGCGTTGCTTGCACCATTTGCAGTATTGACGCGGACGTCCTGGAATCCAGGCGGACCGTTCAAAACCAGCAGGGCATTGATGTGTGTGGAATCGAGCACACTCATGTTCGAGACAAGCACGCCGCCAGTCGCACTCAATTGTGTAGAGCCATCCACGAATCCCGACCCTGTGATGGAGACGCCGATGGTACTGCCCTGCATTCCGGAAGAAGGAGTGGTGGAGGATAGACCGGGAGCCTGAGCAAAGAGACCATAGGGTAGTGCGAGAAGAAGAAAAGCAAATCTCAATGCAACGTAACAACCCTCCAATGCCGGCCTCGTGTCGGCTCCTTGACCATCACGGCTTCCAATTCCAGGAGATCCGCTGAACTGATCGCCGGAGACTTGTTGCGCCTGTGCAGAAATTCCCGCGAAGACGACACGCGAGATGAGAATGAGAAACACACGAAACAAACGCACTTACCGCTAACCCCTTGAAACAGCTCAAACTCATGCCGGTCTTGCATTTCATTCTGGCACGTTCTCGTCCCTTTTACCGGTATCGATCTATTAATAAGGTCGGCCGTGGGGGATTCCCTTTTCTGGGTTTCCATAAAAGGGAATCCCCACGGCCGACTCCGATTTCTCTCG
>Ga0207098_10021_pt1 | contig 45901 bp, 37 predicted proteins | sample Alteio_BWMinHeat_84_FD_153548 | JGI IMG/M metagenome (GOLD analysis project Ga0207098, IMG submission 153548) | Enriched cells from forest soil in Barre Woods Harvard Forest LTER site, Petersham, Massachusetts, United States -... | ecosystem: Environmental > Terrestrial > Soil > Temperate forest >...
CATTACTCCTAGTAGACTCTCGGGAACCAGTTTTCCGGAATAGGATCACCTTCACTGAACTTCAGTCCCATTCGATCAAAGGGTGGGGTAGCATTTACGACTTTCTTTGTGAGAGTTGCCCCATCACAAAGATATCTGAGCGAAAGTGCTATTCGTACTCTATTTGAATCATTGGCAGGGGCCCGATGAATCGTTTTGTGATTAAAGACAACTGCGTCTCCTGCTTCCATCTCAAAACATACAGGTTCCGAAGTAGCGTAAGATTGCAAGGCAGAATCATTCAAAATCTCAAAACCTTCCTTGCTTTCCATAGCTGAACCGTTCTCAAATTTTGCAGGCATAAAAAGTTTAGCAATTTTATGAGACCCCCGTAAAAACTCCAAACAGTGATTCTTCTTTATTGCCGTAAGAGCAATCCAAATAGAAACATTTTTCGGACCGTCTACTAAGTAATACGGGCGATCATGGTGCCAAGGAGTTCCGGGTCCTTGCCCCCCCTTCACCAATACATGATCATGGAAAAACCAAAGTTTCTGCGAACGGGTTAAATCCTGGAGTAAACTTACGATGGAATCATGTCGAAAGAGGGCTTCAATTTGTTTGATTCTTCGCCAATTGTTAAAATCATGGAAAAAGTATCCTTCAGGATTTGTTTTATCACCGTAATTGGCGGCCATCGGGCTGGGCTTCTTAAGATTACTCTCTACCGCCTCCTGCGCAAGCGCTAGCAAATCGCCTGACAGCACTTGTTTACAATGAACAAATCCGTCTCGATCCAACTCTTCGGACATATTTCTAATTTGCTGTTCTCGCATCGCCAATGACTCCGAAACCCCTGGTTCTGAACATTCCTATTCTTTGCAAAAAGCGGTCTCTAGTAACCCTTAAATCTATAAAACGCTCATCTTCATTTGCTTGCTCTACCATTCCAATGTAATTATGAATTTGAAATATTTCTTTGAATCTTACATCGACTGGCCATGGCCCGCAGACGTTGCGATTAAGCAACTCGAAGCCTAAACTATAAATCACCAGCATGATGTCGATCCCAATCTGAGGACTACAGCCCTTTGCAATTACTAAACTTTGCCAATTAAAAATATCTTTTTTGTCGATCTCTGTTAATCTAACTACACCACAAAATTTATTTTTTTGTTTGTCTAGAATTTTATAGTAAATCTCGATCCCTTCACGGAACCTTTCCAGATACTTTTCAAAGTAAAGATACTGATCTTGAATATTAGGAGATATGGGATTCAAATAATTTTTTGATGTTTGAGTTCTGAGGTCATAGATAAACGGGACATCTTCTTTAGCAATCGGATGAAGTTCAAGAAATCGGGACTGGACATGCATGAGATTTTGAAACATATGCCTTTATTCCTAATTGAAAATTAACCCGCCGTTCAAGTCGACAACCCCAGAATTAACGAACGGATTATCAATACAAAACTGAATGGCATTTAATAAATCATTGGAATCACCAAAGCGTCTACATGCTATATTCTGAGTAATATCTGTCTTTTCTTTTTCGTTAAAAATATCCGTCATCCGCCCGTCAAAATAGCCCATTCTAATAGAAGTACTAGTAATTCCTAGCCTGCCAAATTCCTTACCAACCACTTCGAAAAATTTTTCTCCAAAAGCTTTACTTGCTGAATAGATTGAAGTTCCTTTTCCCGTCACTTGTGAGCGGAATGAACTCAGATAAATCAACCGTCCCCACCGGCTTCGCATCATATGCGGTAGAAGAGTATATACGATCTTAGTATAGTTAGTAATGTTAACATGGATTGCTTCGTCTATTTCTTCTGGCTTCGTACCAAGAAATAGACTGGTTTGTGTTTTAAAGGCAGCCCCAAGAAATACAATGTCCAATAAAGGATTTTGAGTGTCATTCCCAATTTTTGTCTTTATTTTTTTAATCGCATCTTCTAAATCGCTGACATCCGGAATATCGATACACTTAGCGTCTGATTCAGGCACTGTCTTTCCATAAATTCTAATGAATGGGTGATCTCGCTTTTGTATCAAAGGCCTAATTAAAGAAGACTCTGAGCCGTAAATTACCATTAAGGGAAGCCTTATCTCATCATTTGGAGTTCTCATTTGCTATTCACCTATTATTTATTGGCCTTAAAGCAATTGTTGACGAGGTTAAGCCTACACCAAACCCTGAAAGAATGTTTATTCCAGAATACAGGTCGTTTAAGTAATCTTTCATCAAGATAGGTACGGACGAAGAAACTGTGTTCCCCACTTCCTGGTAATTTTGTCTCACCAATTCACTCCTTGGCATCTGTTGAGCGATCCCTTCCACCACCACTTTGCTCGCTTGATGTATGAAAATATTTTTCACTTGATTCGTGCCCACATCATTTATGACTTCTAAGAGTTGTGGCACAACATACTTTTTCGTAAAAATCCAGATTTCTCGACCAGCCATATAAAGATAGCCATCATTCTCGTTTGATTTAACACTCTGGTACAAAAGGGAACGTCGATCGCCTTGAGTAAAGTGTCTGGCACTCATTATTTCTAGACGAGGCTCGCTAGAAAGCAAAATAGCTGCACTCCCATCGCTAAAAACGGCCTCGGTGGAGCGATCTCCTGGCCTTAGTTTACTACGGTAGACATCAGCGCAAACAATCAAAATATGATTGAAGGTCGATAGTAGATGGTGCAATACAAACAGCGACTGCACAAAACCTGAACAACCTTGATTATAGTCAAACGTTAATACGGAAGCAGGTAGCTTCAATCGATCATGTAGCGTGCAGGAGTTAGCCGGCAAAAAATCATTGGGACTCTGCGTTACCATAACAAGGGCGTCTATTTTTACTCGATTTCTATCAAGGACTTTGCGAGCAGATTTTTCTGCGAGATCAATCGCTGACTTGGAAGATCGATAGACAGCTGGGATGCCAGTAGCATTGACCAAGCGATCAAAGTCAGTACCGTACTTACTGAGATCGATTCTTTCTTCGCCGAGAACAAAATCGATATCTTTAATTGAAAACCCCACCAAGGCAACCGCCTTCTACAGACCGGCTTCGGTCAAATGTGAGTGAATTTCTTTGATACTCGTCGAAGAGGCTAGTGCAGGTGATTTCATTGTCACGTCATCAAACTGCTCGTCTAACATTCGGAGAATTTGGATATGGCCTAAACTATCCCAATTAGCTACCTGGTCGGAGGTAGTATCCGCTGTGATATTGCCTGGCTTTTCATCTAAGGCTTTTGTGATTAGTAGAACCAACTCACCGATATCCACAATATTCCTCCAGACCTAGAAAAAAAATGCTAAGGGACTAATGAGAATGACTTAAGCTTGCATACCCCACTTTCTCCGTCAAGGACAATAGTCAAAACGTGGAAAAAACGGCCAGCGCCGTTTTGGTTTTAATGCAAGGGAAACTAAAAGTACTCCGCAAAACACTTGTCAAATTTTTCATGTATTAGAGCTTCAACCTCGACCATGCTGTGTCCCGAATCTAAGGGTCTATCCCAGTAGTCTGTATATGCTAAAACCTCTAAGTGGTTTGATGAAAGCGCACTCTCATCGGAAGTTTGGCGGTTTGTTTCCTTGATTTCTAGTCTTGCCCGAAGTTTTTCTTTACCGTTGAAAAACGCTATTTCAACGGTGGCATTTATATTACCGAACGGCGTACCACTAATCTGACAAACATGCCCCCCCTTAAAAACAGATCTTCCTTTGAATAGATGTTCGAAACCATGTCCTTCGGATTTTTCATGTGCACGAACGCCCAAGTAGTCATAGATGGATGGGAATACGTCCATTTGCATCCCATATTGAGTCTTTACATCTGACTGGCTTCGTTCTCCGTGTGGAAACTTATAAAGAATAGGCATCTCAATGGACTTTTGTACCGGTGATCCCCCATGAAAGAACTTTCCGTGTTCACCAAGTAATTGACCATGATCTGAGAGAGCGACTATCATTGCATCATCATACTTCCCTAATTCTTTTAGCTTCTTGATTATATTTCCGAAAATATAATCGGTATTGCTGGCAGCGTTTAGATAAGCATTAACAATGGCCAACTTCTCATTCTCTATGGATTCAAAAAAATACTTCCAAGATAAAAGTATAAGAGTAGGATCAAAAATTGTTGTTATATCAAACGAAATAGTTGGCTCCCTTTTGTTAAACACGATTCCTTCCTCTTGATTGTTTGAAATTGCAGGCTCATGTGGCCCAACCATCCAGAGCAAAAAGGATCGGGGTCGATCACTTGGCTTTTCAATCTCCCCTATCAAAAGATCAGCAGCTCTCTCGCTCACTATCATAGGTATGGTAGAGTCGTAATCACCTTTAGTCATACTATATTTAAATAAATCGTCGTTTTTTCTATGCGGATCTAGATAGTCAAACACATTTCTACCGATAAAAACGCGATTTTCAAAATTCTGCTTAAACGTAGTGTTGTCTACTTCTAAGTCGCGATACTTTCCACCGTACCAACCAGCATCGTTAAAGAGATTCTCGTCAATAACACTAGTATTGTATGCGAAGGACTGAACTTTATACCCGAGTCGATTTAGAATTCTAAGATGGATGTGACCATCCTCTAGGTACTTATTTCTCTTAAAATACATCTGTTCGTAGGCTGGCCTCGAATTCCATAGAGTGAACACAGAACCTCGTGTTGCAGTTGCACCAGCAAAGGATTTTCGAAAAGAAATACTGTTCTTGGAAAACTCATACAAATTCGGAGTAACGTCCGAAGACAATGCGTCTAGTCGCATTGTGTCAATTCCTAATAGAATGATATCGTTTCTTTTAAGAGCGGAAAAATTGCTATTTTGTATAAATGAATTGACGTCGCCTTTTGACGGCAAACTCAAGATCGGCGGACGGATCGCTATTAAAGGAAATGCGTCTCTAAAGTGCACATACTTTCCATCGAACGCATAGGAACCAGAAGCAACATTTTTAAGTTTAAAAAGAAGATCAATTTCCAAACCGAATTTGATTGAGTCATCTAAAGTAAAATACTGCTTCAAGTCACTTACGTCACACGGCACCCACATTAGGTTTGTGGCCATCGACAGACACTGCTTATTATGCTTGAGCTGAAATTCATTGCCATGGTCACTAAACTTCAAAGTAAGTTGCGTCTTGTCGGATTTAAAACAATCTACAAAGTTATCATAATCTACAATATTTTCTGCAAGACACGTTTCCTGCCAATCAAGAATAGAGAGCCCCACTGATTTTACTAGATAAACAGCCCGATCTCCGGAGTGACGCTTGAAAGCATATGACATTACCTGATTATTTTTCCATGGTTCATACAAAAGAGAGGTCTTGTCTGAAGCAAGAGGGGACGATAATTGTGCTGGCTCAGGCGTATCGCAAAATATGGCCTTACAGACTTTATCACATGCCTCGTCTCCATCCGACGACCAATTGGGTGGATGCTGCGCTGCTTGATTTTCTACAATGAATGGAGTGCCTTCAAGATCTCCTATTTTACTAGTATTAGACGAGGTATCTGATTCAGAATGACAAGCCCCTAAACCAACCACCAAAAAGAACCCCATGAACAGGGCTGTTGCTTGCTCAGTCCACATAAGTCTAACAATCGCCTTCATCGACACTCAAATTAAACTCTATAATTGATGTATATTATATGTAATTCTATTTAGAATTACAACAGAAGAGACGCGGCGAAAGAGATGTAATAGAGACCACTGCGAAATTGCAGCCTTTAGGAGGCCGATCTATTTAGGAAAAAGTTCTACTGCTGTAAAAACTCGCCCGTTTGAAATTGTCCATTGAACGGGAAGGTCGAACCCCCGAATAAAGTTAGGGGAAAGATCTTTTGTCAGCCTAATCAAGCAACGCCTTTCGGTTCGATGCACTTCGAAGATCTCTGCATAATCAAAACCAAAAAATTTTCCGACGAATGGATGCAAACACTTGTAGAGGCTTTCTTTGGCTGAAAGTAATAAGGTAACCCATTCATTGTGCTCAAATCCAAAACGATCGTCTCCACCAACCTCAGAGTCCGTAAGAATAGCCTTAGCGACTTTTCTAGCTGTATCGATAGGCATAACTTCTTCGATATCAATTCCTATGCTACTGACCAGAGCTTTTGGCGCCATAGTAACTGAAGCGACGCAATTTGAGTGAGTGATGGAACCGACCCATTGATCAGGCCAAATCGGACTGCGGTCGGACTTTCTTTCCACTTTCAAATCAGGATTTAAATTAGCTTGTTTAAGAACTTGGGATAAACAATACCGACTTGCAAGATATTCCAGCTGACGCTTTGGCGCAGCAGACTTGAACCAGTCCGGGAAATCCACTCTCAGTTGTTCAAAAGCTATGGGCAGACCTTGTGCATGATCGATAGAAACCGAAAACTGCAGACATGCGTCGCTGACGATTTTCGGAATGATCATTTCCGGAAACATCTTTTTTACAATATCTGAAACTATGAGTGACTCTGGCTCTGCCAGAGCTTTTGGGTGGCCCATTTATTGGTCTCTGATTTTACGCTATTTTCGGAATTACGTAAAACCGTAGGGGATCGGCTTCCGGTCTCGGCGCTCTTCGCGCCTCACCTGCAGCCCGGGCTCGCTCGGCACCCGCTAAAGCGGGTTCCCGCCTCGCTCCGCCTTTCGATCCCTGCTATAGGGTACGAAAAGCTCCGCTTTTCTGATTTTTGGATTATTCACCATTCTCCTTCGGAGAAATGGTGGATCGCGCAGGGATCGAACCTGCGACCCGCTGATTAAGAGTCAGCTGCTCTACCAACTGAGCTAGCGATCCACATTCGTATCAGTCAGGCTTCTTACCATTCCCGCAATCATTAGGCAAGAATATCAATTTGCGCCCGTGTGGGCCAAAAAAGAGAGGTCCAGAAAATGTACTGGTACGACAGGTAAAGTCTGCAGATTGACCGGTAAATCAGAGCCAGAAGTCAGGTCGGAGCTACTGGCACAAGTAGGCGCCTGGGATTGAATTCTTGGGCTGCTAGCAGGAATTGAAAGCCTTGCCCTTTCCTCACTATGATAATTTTCATGTCCCTTCAGATCGACTTGACGCTCCACTCTCTCGTGGCAATCCGGACACTTATATACGGCCATCCCCGGGTGGTTCACCTTAAAATGCGCCCTAAATGCTGAAATGCCGAAATACGGCGTTGGTTCTACTTCCGGGTTTTCCTCCTCGCAGAGATCACATATGTAGGTTGATTGGGAGTATCGCCGCCGTTGCCCGTTGCGTTTTCTTTTCTTAGGTCGGGACAATGGTGCGTTCTTTGTTCGCGATGGTGCCTCTACGACGCTCGTGGGGGGAACTGATGCCGGGGGCGGCATCTGATTATCTGGACTCGCCGTCTGCAGATCCACATTGTGTGACACAGTTGGGGTAGTTATTTGCCCAAGATATGGCAATTGAGGCGGCATAGGTAATGCTGTGTTCTCAAGCGGTATCATCACCAGCGCATTCGGTGGAGGAGTTTCGGACTGCAAAATCGGAAATAGCTGATTCCATTCACTTTGATCTAGCATTCCGACCTGCATCGTATCTGCGACTGCACCAGAATCAGAGGCACTAAAACCAGTATCACTAAAATCGAATCCGTTATCCTCCTCGTAACTACTATCATTTTCATAGTTTCCGTCAGCCTCGCCTTTATCCTCAGGAAGGCTCAACAAGAATGTGTTTTCATCACTTGCGCCAAAACCCGGAGAAAGAAGGCGAAGATCAAGATCGTCATCAGGAGTCAAACCATCGTTAGCTCTGACTTCCATTGAGAAAACACAAACGAGGAAGACAAAGCAGGCACAAAACGATATAGTTCTAACTAGCTCTATCAAAAATTTACGACTCATTTTCCCCCTAATCTTTCTTTTTATCTGAGTACACTGAGTTGAAATAACGCGGATGGGAAAGACAGGAATCTGTTATTATAGTAAATGTGGGATGTCTATTTTTTTCGAGAACTTCAATAGCTATTCTTTTCAGTGCCGCAAACCTCTTTCCTTCCGTTTACGCGACCCAGTTTGCACCGCAGCCTTTTCCACAATACGTCTCAGAGGCACCGATTATGGTTCGCGGCAAAGTAGGCTCCAGTTACTCTGACTGGAGTACGACCGCAGATTCTTCTCGCCAAATTTTTACTTTCTATGAACTTTCGGTAAGTGAGGTACTGAAAGGTGAGTTATCCCATCGAACGATCACCATTCGTGAATTCGGCGGCGAAAAAGACGGCATCGGAATGCAGATCCCTGGAACATCACAATTTTCAAAGGACGAAGATGTTGTTGTGTTCCTGTCGAAACAGTCGGATGGAAGTTATCAGGTTCAGGGCATGACAATGGGAAAACTCGATGTACAAATCGACACGAACGGCGAAGAATATCTCGCAGGTGCAGCTATTAATAACTCGGTCTTTATTCCAGGAGAATTTCCAAAAAAATGGACTTTGCAAGACGTACGAACATTGATTAAGCAGCAGCAAGCAGATGAACAAGCAAAGATATCTCGTAATCCAGGGCATGCCGAACAACGCCCCCCTCAAAACCCTGCCGTACATACTCCCAGAGAAGCGGCACCTCAATTGCAGCCAGAGGCCCAGGAGGATCTATCTTCCCGAAGAAGGCTGCTCATCGGTAGCTTAGCTGTCGCCGCAGCATTCCTCGTTGGATTTTTGATCCGATGGCGAAGAAAATAGCGCTGTGAAATAGGCTGAACTGGCCTGTGAGCTAGCCGATCTTTCACAAAGGAACGATAGAGGATCTCAAGGATGGGACGGGTCTTGGTGATACTCACACTAGTCACGTTATTTATGTGGTTAGCGTTAACTAATCCCCTTCTTCAAAACGCTCAGGCGTTTATTCCCTCAGTAACTTCCACAGGAAAACAACTCCGCTGGGATCTTCCGATTCATCTCAATTTAATTGGCAACCCGACCAACCGTTCCAACCTCAGCGAGAAAAGCTTCTTCAACGCCGTCGTTTCCAGTTTGAGACAGTGGCAAAAGGCATCGGGACAGGTATTTAGTTTTGACTACTGGCAAGGAAGCGACAGGAAACTCTATCCGACCAAAGTGGCTCTCGACGGGGTTTCGACCATCTTTTTTGCGTCCGCAGCACCCGAACCCATTCCTCAGATTTCACCGAACGTATTAGGACTCACCCAAGTTTGGTATGACAACGAAAGCGGACAGATTCAAGAGGTCGATATTATTCTCAACGACATCAACTTCATCTTTACAGATGACCCAACGGATACGTCCGGGTACGGCTCTGAGCAATCGACTGCTTCGCGCTACCGCACTCATGTTTTTGTTCAAAATGTCATCACCCATGAGCTAGGGCATGTTCAGGGGCTCTCCCACAGCGGTGGTTTACAATCTTCCATGCTATTTATGGAGTCGCCAGAACAAGCTTATTTGGGCTGTGACGAGCTTGCCGCTGCACTCACCATTTATTCTCCGAGAGAATCACAAGAAAAATTGGGCTCCGTATCAGGCAGAATTTCTTTTCAAGATGGCTCACCTGTTTATGGTGCCCACGTTCTCGCGATTTCTCAGGTTCGCGGAACGGTATTAGCAACCGCTTTAACAGATTCTAAAGGAAAATACGCAGTGCGTGGCCTCGAACCTGGAAACTACTACCTCATGGCCGAACCATTTTATGCGGGACCAAGTGCCCTTTCGACTTACTTTGCAGACATAAACGTCAAGGTCTGCCCGGGCGAAACTCCCTTCAACCGAAAATTCCTCACTCAAGACGACAGCCATGTTCTTACCCAGCTTTCCGTATCTCCAAACCACTCCACTACCGCTCCTCCCCTAGTGGTCCAATGTCGACCTGCGGACGAAACCCTGGCTTCAGTTCCAAATTCGTCCATTTTGAAAAGAGGGATAGTACCGGAAATTCATCTCAACCCCAATCAGCAGCAGAATTTCGGAATCGTTGAACAGCTAGACTTTACCGAAGAGCAGGTTTTCAAGATTTCTGGTGTTTCCGGAAATCTTCAAATCTACGTCTTGGCGTACAGCATTTATTCTCCGATTCGAGCTTCGCTCGTTTTATATGATTCAGAAGGGTTGGAAGTCCGGCTCCGAAAACTCGATCCAAGCTATACAGGGGACTCGGGTTTCATTAACTACGACTCTTCCATCGAGGCAAATGACCTTCCAGACGGAACTTACTTCTTGAAAATTTCGAGCACCAGACTCAGACCCTATCAATACCCAGCTGGCCCCATCGCTCTAGATTCGACCCCTTATGTTGTTTTGCTTGGAACTTCGACTCATGCCTCATTGTCCAGACCTTCCCTGGTCTCCTATTTTCCTGAAAACGCACGATGCCGATTACCCGATGATTCTAGTCCATATCAAAGCCCTACGTCTCAACCACCCTCGCCTTCCTTAAAACAATCTGGTTCGGGAATAGGATTTTGCTCCTCTAGCCCCAGTGGTGGGACAAGTCACGCCCTTCGTTCCTCAAATACTTACCTTCGATTGGCAAACATTTTCAGTTGGGCCTTACCCTGGTTATTTATTTTTGGAGTCGCTCTGGTTCGCCTCGTCCATAAGCGCAGCTTCGCTCTATCCCGCTTGCGAACTACTATGGGGAGCGCTATCCTAAAAATATGGCAAGAGTGCTGGCAAAAACTGCAGTTTGTTTATCTTGGTTTTTTGCACTTTTTATATACGCTGCGTCATCACATAACGCCGCACAGGCAGAAATTAAGAAAGAAAGCATTTTCGTAGCCTCTAACATTAAAAACAACGCCTATATTAGAGAAGGCCTCTTCACCGGCGGCGATCGAACTACGGACCAAATAGCCATTCAGAATATTAGACGTTCTTCAAACAAGCGTTTCGAACGCATTGTGATTGATCTCAAAAAGCTCATTAACCTCAAACCGCTTGATCTCCAACATCCTCCTTACTTCCAGGCCGCATTACATCCCAAAGGAGATCGTCTCGTAATTACTTTATGGGGAAATCCGCAGCTCAGTTTTAATGCTAAGAAGGTAGCCAGCGCTTTCAAGCGAAGCTCCATTATTAAGTCGATTCGGTTGTTGCCTAAACTGGAAGACGATTCTTGGACCTTCTATCTCGACCTTAAACCTGGTTCTTTGGTTGAGGTTTTTGAATTGTCTCAACCTGTGAGAATCATTGTAGATATCAAGAAGGGTCATTCCTTTAGTGGGGGATAGGGATCCGGCTAGCAATGTAGTCCACTTTTTGCGAGATTCACAACAGCCATGGATGGCGAATGTTGTGAAAAATCACGAGGTTTGCTCTCGCAAAAAGTGAACTGCATTGCCAACCGGGGGTTCCCTCAAACTTGCCAAAAGGGTAAGTAGTACCCATCATTTTAAAATGAGCCCAAAAGATTCCCAAAAAGATTCTCCAAAGGATTCTCCGAAAGAGACTAGTGTCGAAGAAGTTAAAGCGCCTGCCAAATCGGGTAACCTAATTCCGCAGGATCAGATTTTGCCGCCCAATCTTTTTATCCTGCCGACGAATAGTCCGATTGTCTTTCCGACACTACTCGCTCCGCTTCTCATTACCCACCCGCGATATGTATCGATGATTGAGGAAGCCATCAATCGACAACGGATGATTGGTCTTCTGCTTACTCGCGATGGGGATGTCACAGATGATATCAAACCTGAAAATCTTTACGATATCGGTGTCGCAGTCAAAATTATTAAGCGACTCAAAATGCCTGACGGTTCGGTGAATTTGCTCGTCCATAGTATGAAACGTTTCCGAAGCCGTAGAGTTCTGTCCATTCAACCCTACCTCGTCGTGGAAACCGAGTATCTCGACGATATCAATGAAAAATCCACTGAGATGGACGCTTTGACTCGCTCGGTCATTAGCCATGTAAAAAAGCTGTCTGAGATTAATCCCTTTTTTACAGAGGAAATGCGATTAGCCATGATCAATGCGCCCGGCGCAGGTACAGTCGCAGATCTAGTTGCGTTTGCGTTGACTCTCCAAAAATCGGACGCTCAAGATTTTTTGGAAACGCTTTCGGTCAAATCACGATTTGAAAAATTGCTCACCCACTTAAAACGGGAACAAGATGTCGCGGACCTACAAAGAAAAATCAATGATGAAGTCAATACAAAGCTCACCAAACTTCAACGTGAGTTCTTCTTAAAAGAACAGCTAAGGACAATTAAAAAAGAGTTAGGCGTCGAAATCGAAGGAAAAGACAAATCAGCTAAGACTTTCCGTGAAAAAATCGAAGCTGCAGGAATGCCTGAAGAAGCGAAGAAAGCCGCACTCGAAGAAGTTGAAAAATTTGAATCACTCTCGGAAAATTCTCCGGAATTTAATATTTCTCGAACCTATTTGGAAACACTTTGCGCACTTCCCTGGAACAAAGAAACGAACGACAATCTAGATATTCATCACGCAAAGTCCATCCTAGATTCCGAGCACTACGGCCTTGAAAAAGTGAAGGAACGCATTCTGGAGTTCTTAGCCGTAAAAAAACTCAAGGCAGATCAAAAAGGTTCGATCATCTGCTTAGTCGGACCGCCAGGCGTTGGTAAAACCTCTGTCGGAAAATCGATTGCAAAAACCTTGGGCAGAAATTTCTTCCGATTTTCACTCGGTGGGATGAGAGACGAAGCTGAGATTAAGGGACATCGGCGCACCTACATCGGAGCCATGCCGGGAAAATTTATCCAGGGTTTGAAACGAGCTGGCACTAAGAACGCGGTTTTGATGTTGGACGAAATCGATAAGCTGGGACAGAGTTTTCAGGGCGATCCAGCAAGTGCTTTGCTCGAGGTTTTAGACCCAGAACAGAATTCTGCATTTTTAGATCATTATCTGGATATACCGTTCGATCTTTCTAAAATTCTTTTTATTACTACTGCAAATACTACAGCGACCATACTTCCACCTCTCTTAGATCGAATGGAAATTATCGAACTCCCCGGCTACACGCTGGAGGAAAAAGAAAATATTGCTGTTCGCTATGTTATTCCCAAGGAACTGGAAACGAACGGACTAAAACCAAATCAGCTTAAAATTGAGGCAAAAGCCCTCCGAAAATTGATGACGGATTATGCACGAGAACCCGGCCTACGTTCTTTGCAAAAGCTTATCAACCGGATTGCCAGAAAGGCGGCAGCACAAATAGTTAGTGCCGATCCAAATATTCCGCAAAAGACCATCTTCGTCCGAGAGAACGATTTGGTCACTTGGCTAGGACCGAAACGCTATTATAACGAGGTCGCTGAACGCATCGTTTCACCAGGAATTGTTGTAGGACTTGCTTGGACTGCGCAAGGTGGTGAAATCTTATTTGTCGAAGCAACCGATGTTCCTGGCACTGGGAGTCTAAAGCTTACTGGACAGATGGGTGAAGTCATGACCGAAAGTGCGAATATCGCGTGGACCTATGCCAAAAAGAAAGCAGTCGCTGAGAACCTCATCGATATGAAATATCTGAAGCGAAACGACATCCATCTTCATATTCCCGCCGGAGCGATTCCAAAAGACGGACCTTCCGCGGGGATTACGATGGCAACCGCTCTTTACTCTCTTCTATCTGGCCGTAAGTCGAAACAAAAAATCGCCATGACAGGGGAACTCTCTCTCGTCGGCAAAGTTCTACCAGTTGGTGGAATTAAGGAAAAGATTTTGGGAGCCAAACGTGCCGGAATTCAGACCATTATTCTGCCGAAATTGAACGAAAAGGATATTCAAGACGTACCCGAGTACGGGCTAAAGGGTATTGAAATCAAATATGTCAGCCATGTTGACGAAGTCTTTGACATAGTTTTGAATCCACCGATAAAAAAGAAGGGGCCCGAGGCATCTCCCCATAAGGTTAAATCGAAAGCTGCGGATATTCAGCCTGGGCTAAGAATGAAAAATCTCAAATAATGCCGAGGCGAACGAGAAATGGCCCGCAACTGTGCTCATTTCTTGTTCGCTTTGCTATGCTGAGATTTCGTAGGATCTTAGTTTGAAAGTTCTGGAAGGTCGTCCGAAGCGGCATTTCCCGGTCCATGCATGACGGGCCTTACTTTGCCTGCGGCGACTTCGCGAAGAGCCGTCACAATAACTCTATTTTTGCTCTTCACTGTGGGTTCGGCGCCTTTATAAAGCTGTCTGGCGCGTTTGGTCGCCAAATGCACTAGCTCATACATATTATCAACGTTCTTAAGACAGTCTTCAATTGTAATTCGAGCCATGGATCACTCCCTGATTAACGGAACCAACTAACCACTATTAAACGATCATAGATAACTATCGAATAACTCGTACAGAGTCAAGTCGACCCTGCCCGGCGCCATCTTCGTAAAGCCGATCTAACTCCGATTTAAATTTTCGGTTCACAAAGCTCCTTCGAACCTTGAGCGACGGAGTCAATTCGCCCCCTTCAATCGTGAATTCCTGGGGCAAGATCATAAATTTCTTAATTGTCTCATACTTAGCCAATTGCTTGTTTACATCGTCAATCGTCCTTTGGGCGAGGGCGATAATCTTGGGGTGGCGAATCAACTCACTATATTCGCTAAATAGGATGTGATTGCTATTAGCATATTGAACAATTTTCTCATTGTCCAAAGTCACAAGCGCCGTTAGATAAGGGCGTCTATCCCCATGAACCATTAATTGATTAATCAACTTATGTGATTTAGCTAGGTTTTCAATCTTCTGTGGAGCAATATTCTTTCCCCCACTCGTAATAATCAGATCTTTCTTTCGATCGGTAATATAGAGAAACCCGTCCTCATCAAAATGTCCAATATCTCCTGTATGAAACCATCCGTCCACAAGGGCTTCTTTAGTTTCCTTGGGCATTTTATAATAGCCTGAAAATAGCTTTCTTGATTTAACGAGGATCTCGCCATCTTCAGCGATCTTAATGCTTACCTCTGGCAGCGGTCGACCCACAGAACCAAATTTTGCTTGACCGGGAGCATTGAGACAGACAGGAGCAGACGTCTCGGTTAAGCCGTAGCCTTCCAGAATTTGGATACCTACCACATTTAGGAATTCCGCAATTTCTTTTGCTAAAGGTGCCCCTCCGCAGACAGCGTATTTAAGTTTGCCTCCAAATTTCTGGATCACTCCCCGAAAAACTAGAGCCTTGGCGGCCTGATACTCCACCGTATCGATAATGCCAGGTCTTTTTCCCGCACTGACGGCCTCATAAAAACGATTTCCCGCATTGACGGCCCTATGAAAGATTTCTTTTTGAATTTTTGGAAACGTTTCCACCATCCCATGAATGCGGCTATACGTTTTTTCGAAAACACGCGGAACGGCAAAGATTAGCGTAGGATGGATCTCAGCCATATTTACCATAATCTTTTCCAAGCTCTCCGCGAAAACTTGCTTCCAGCCAAATGCGTAGACGGCCATAGATTCAATTTTTCCAAAGATATGCGAAAACGGGAGAAAAGTGAGCGCTACTTCCTTTCGAAAATCCAAGGATTTATGGAAAATCGCTGCGCAGTCCTCCAGAGTACTCATTATATTTTCATGAGTCAGCATCACACCTTTTGGTACCCCTGTGGTTCCGGACGTATAACAAATAGTGATAAGGTCTTTAGGATTGGCACTCGCCAAATCGCGCTCGAATTTAGCCGGATCTTCTTGCTCCGTTCGCCGACCTAGTTCTTTTACCGCCTGAAGCGTTAAGACATCCCCAAAAATATCGGAATATTTTGCTCGCAGCGACATCGCAGAGGGCTCAATCGCTATTATTTTCTGAAGGAGCGGCAGAGAGGACTTCTTTTGAAGGACTTTTTCTAATTGCGCAGTATTCTCAACGATAATCACCTTGGCTTCGGAGTGATCAATGATAAATGCCGCTTCCTCGATAGTGTTTGAAGCGTAAATGGGAATAGTTACTCCTCGTGCACCTAAAACTGCCATATCGCAAAGAGACCATTCAATACGAGTATTCGCCAAGATCGCAACTTTTTCGCCGGGCTTCACACCTAAGTGCGATAGCCCAAAAGAAATCAACTTACATTCTTTAAAGAATTTCTGATAACTCATCTGGGCCCATTGTCCCACCTGTCCCATTTCCGAATAAGTTGGCTTAAACTGAAAAGCCAGGCTGTAGGGGGTTGACCGCACGCGTTCAAGAAATGTTTGTGTAATGGTTGGTCTAATAATGGGTTCCATGATCATCTTCCTTTACGTTTCATTGCAACGTCCATCTCACGTTGCGCTGTTTTTCTTTTGATGTCGTCTCGTCTGTCGTAAAGTTTTTTCCCTTTGCCCAGCCCTAGCTCCACTTTGACAAGTCCTTTTTTAAAATAGAGCCGAATCGGAATAACTGATATTCCTTTTTGAACAATGGCACCGTAAACTTTTTCGAGTTGATAGTGATGGAGCAAAATCTTTCGTTTTCTAAGCGGGTCATGATTCCAGATATTACCGTGGGAATATGGCGCAATATGCGCATTCACCAGCCATGCTTCAAAACTCTTGCCGCTGGATTGAACGTCTACAAAGGAATCTTTAAGATTAGGCGTTTGATTTCTGAGGCTCTTCACTTCCGTGCCTGCTAGAACCAGTCCTGCCTCAACGACTTCCTGAATTGTGTAGTGAGCACGCGCAGCCGAGTTTGTTGCAATTAACTTCTCCCCCTCGTTTTTCACCTGCGTCTTTGTCATGTTTTAATTCCAACAGCTAGAAGCCCAAAGTCAGTGATACTCCACCTCCGAAGATATTTCCACCCGCCTCATAACCAGGGGCGCCGATTTTTTTCCCATCCGGATTACCTTTTTCATCGCCAACATTCTTTGTGATTTGTTGAGATAAAAACCGTTGGTAGGATACGTGGAAATCTAATCGAGTAGGAGTCATTGCTCCAAAAAATTGTGAAAACTCCCATCCAAAACCAGCACCCAACATATGTTTCGAGGGATCGAGGTAATTTCCGTCACCTTGCAAAGATCCTTTCAGAACACTGGCATGGTAGGAATAGCCAAGTCTTAAACTAATATTGTCCTTCAATGCATATTCAGCCCCAATTCGCGGTGTAACCGTATTTCGAAACTGAAAATTGGGAACAATCCCTGGACTTACCGCAATTCCATCCACTTGCTCTACTTGCATCGCAGGAACTTTGAATTGGCTCCAATATTGATAGTCCAGCTGACCATAAAATCTTAATTTGCGTCCAAACGGAACAGATCCTCCCAACTCAAAAGCGAGAGGATCATAATAGAGCGTTGATTTCGCTTTAAAGTTAAAGGGGAAGTTCCCTTTGGTAGTAAACAACTGAGCTGATGAACTTAAGTTCATTACATTATCAAAAGACGCGGGAAATCGTATCACCGCTCCAAAAGTCAAAGGGCTCGCTCGCGTTCCATCACTCTCCTCAGACTTAGACACATACAAAAGCCCAAAATAAGGAGCTGCCCGCGGTTTCATACTACTTGTAAATCGCATTGAAGAAGTTGAATTAGGCTCCGTATTAATTGAAATAGGGGCATCACTGGATAATGTATAAGCAACATGAACACCAGCTCCGACAGAAAACTCTTCACCGAGTTTCAACCCAACACCCGTTTCAAACTGTGGCCTTTGGCTTCGGGAACGGTACAAAACATACTCAGGGGCATATGCTTCTCCCGTATCCATATACGCTAGTTGTTGAAGCGGTAAAAAAGTAACAAAACCAATACTCAGATTCGCAAACTCAGGGAACAAATGGTAGGAGATCCCAAAAGTCTGACCAAATGTAGGACGATAGTTCGTGTCAGCTTCTCCAAAGGTGGGTCTATATTTTTCGGGATTTGTGTAACTATTTTGAACAACGATATTATTGATTTCTATGAAGTTCGGCTTCATATAGACGACCCCAAGAGCTAATGAGAGTCGTTTATCGGACTCAAGTGCAAGTCCTGCAGGATTATAATAAGCCGCAAATGAATCAAACCCCCAAGAGACCCCAGCCCCCCCTAGGGCAGCTGTTCTTGAACCGAATCCAGAGGAATCAATAAGGTTCGCCGAGGCGTTTTCGATAAAATAAAGGTTGCTGAATAAAACATTACCCAATAAAAAAACGATCAGCGCAAAGGATTTGCAAAAAAAACTCATTTCGTTCATCCACACCTTTCCCCGTTACACCCAAAGGCTGGAAGCCGAAGTTCAGACCATATCGCTTAATTCATTTGCCTAACAAACTGAAATAGGCTGATCCATTCGTGCCATTGGAGCGCTTCAGGTCGCTTTCTATCATCTACACCCGTTTGCTCCAAGGCGTTTTTCCAGGGGAAGGCGGATCTTAGCATTTTTCTTCTGTGAAGGAAACTTTGCCTAAGAAACTCTTCCCAAAGAGCCTCATCCTCAATCGATCCAGGGACAAGGGGCACCGATTTTCTTTTCAAAACAACAACTTCCGAATTTACCTGCGGTGGAGGATTAAACGATTTTGGTGGTACACCGAGGAGTTTTTTTATTTCCCACAGGTTCTGAAAATAAATCGACAGACTTCCACAATCCCGAGTTCCGATCTCAGCCCTCAAACGTTTTGATACTTCCGCTTGAAACATGAGCACCATAACTGGGATGTTTTCTCTAAACTGATTTAGTTTTTTTAAGATTGCGACACTTGAAGAATAAGGGAGATTGGCCATAACTGCCACTGGAGGCTTCAAAATCCATTTTTCTGGTGCCAGATCTAGGAAGTCAGCGATCTGCACTGAGTACGGCCGCAAAGAATGCGTTTCAGCCCACCGGGTTCCTAATGCCTCGTCTTTTTCTACTAGAACTAGTGACTCGATTTTCTTGTGATCGGGTAAGTACTCAAGCAAGGGTAAGGTCAATGCCCCTTTGCCAGGACCGATTTCGAGTATTTGGCGGCAGTCATTCGCTGCCGCTTCTTTCAAAGCGGTCTGAACAATTTCATCTGAAATCGCTGAGTCTTTTAAAAAGTGCTGCCCAAATGCACGGCGTTTTCCTTTTTTAGACAAATTCTCAACCTCTATAGTGCTCTGGCTTTTAGCTCTATTCCTCTGGATTGGCAATCGCATTGAGTTTCAAAAACTCTTGCCGATGTAAATAATGGCCCTGATTCCATCGAAACGACCCCACGGCCCCAATCATTGCGGCGTTATCGGTACAATATTCAAGCTTGGGGAAGATCGGCTCTTGTACCAACCCTGCATTTTCCCACTCGGCCTTAAGACGTGCCCTGAGTCGCGAGTTCGCGGCGACTCCTCCAACTACTGCTAGAGATCGGCAGTGGTACTTATTAATGGCAAGAACCATCTTTGATAAGAGTGCATCAACAATCGCCTCCTGTACGGAAGCACAAAGATCGGATAAATTCTGCTCGAGTTTACCTTCTTTACGAAGTTTATTGATTAAAAGCGCCGCAGCTGTTTTTAAACCGCTGAACGAAAAATCTAGACTGTCTTTTTGACTGAGAGCCCTCGGAAGTGAAAAGGCGGTGGCATTGCCCTTTAGCGCTTCCCGATCGATCCAAACCCCACCGGGATAAGGCAAGCCAAGAGTCTTCGCAACTTTATCGAACGCCTCACCTGCGGCATCGTCCCTAGATCGACCTATAAAGGCCTCCCTCAAGAACTGTGGCTGCCAGTTTTCAGGGGGTTCCCGTACCACATAAAGATTAGTATGACCGCCAGAAACTATAGCCATGAGGAGCGGATAACAGATCTCGTCTCGATCACGCAGTGCATCATCTAAATAAATACTAGCCGCGTGTCCTTCTAAATGATGGACCGGTATCAGAGGTTTATCAAAGGCATAGGCTAAGGCTTTGGCTGCGCTCACGCCCACCAACAGGGCTCCAACAAGTCCGGGTCGATTGGTTACGGAAATCGCTTCTAGCGAACTCAGTCCCACACCGGCCTCTTTAAGCGCTTCATTGATAACGGTATTGATCGTTTCCAAGTGATTCCTGGAAGCAATCTCCGGAACAACACCCCCATAGGGTTTATGAATCTGAATTTGCGAGAAAGTCACCAGGCTGAGAACCTGTACCGTTTTGCCTCTTTCATGGTGAACCACCGAGGCACTACATTCATCGCAAGAGGTTTCTAAAGCTAAAATCATATTAGAACTGCCTACCGCCGGAAAAAACTAGCGGCATTTACCTCCACCTTCAACTTCTTAATTTACCTTTTATCTTCTTGGCTTCCGGGGACTTGGGGTATTTATCATTTAACTCTTGGTAAAATCCCCGTGCGTCATCCTTCAGGCCAAGAGCCTCAAAGGAAAGCCCTATTTTGTAGAGCGCAGCAGGCATGCGTGTAGAACGGTTAAACTTCTCTGGGAATTTCGAATAATCCACAATGGCCTTCTTATATTCCTTCAGCTTGTAATAAGCCTCCGCCCTCAGAAATGTAGCCTCCTCAACCTTTTTTGCAGACGGCATTCCCAAATAATCTGAGAGACTTTCGATAGCATCATCAAAATCACCCGCGGCATACTGACTTTTGGCCTTTTCTAGGAGGTGCTGAACCTCCGCTGGCGAAGAGCTTTGTTTTTTTAAGTCGGCTTGAAGGTTCCCTAGATCCTGCTCCAGCTTGTCTATCTTAGTTTCGAGCTTTCTAACCGTATCACCGTCGTTCGCCTGCTTCGCTCGGTCTTCAGACTGCTGTTTTTGGGCCCTCTCGATATCTTCTAAACGCCCTTCGATCCGAGTCATTTCCTGTTTGATCTCATCAACATCATACTGGACTCCTGGATTTCGACCTGGAGCGGGCGCAGCAGGGGGTGCTGCCTGGTAAACCTCCGCCTCTGGGGGTGATTCCGAGGATCCATCTCTTACTTGAGACCGCGTGCGAAGACAACCGACGGCAAAGATACAAATGACTAAACTAAGCGCTACGTGCTTTTTCATGCCAGCCCTATCTTGGCATTAGTCGAACTGCATAGCAAGGGGGACGAAAGGGAGCAACCGTCAGGATTGGCCAGCAATTCCCTTCACTTTTCCAAGGGATCCTTGATGCCCTTGTCCTCACGATTTCCGCCGTTCACAATGGAATCAAATTCCGCCTGTTCGGCCAAACTTCTTGCTTTATCAGCATAATCTTTGGCCTGTTTGAAATTCTTCAGGCGGTATTCTTTTCGAGCCTTACGAAACCACTCGTTGGCTTGTCGATACGTCTCCGGTGCAAGATTATCTGCCTGTACCTCTTTCGCCGCACGGATGGCAGCGGATGTATATGACATCTCCTGCATAGGACGAGTTGCCGTAAGGGAACACCCTGAAAGCACCACCAAGCTCAAAACAATGAGCTTTGCTAGTTCACCCTTAAGTCGACGTAATGACGAAGTTTGCCCTTCGATTTTTTGCGTAAGCCTCATCTGTTGTGGCTGGATCAATTGGTTTTTCTTTACCAAAACTGATGACACTGATTCTGTCGTGTTGAATCCCAAGTTTAGCCAGATATCCTTTGACTGCATTAGCGCGTTTCTCACCTAATGCAATATTATACTGTATTCCGCCGCGTTGGTCACAATGTCCTTCTATTTGAATTCTCACATTTGTGTGCTCTTTTAATATTCGAGCATTTGCTTCAAGTATCGATCTTGCTTCATCATCCAAAAAGAATGAATCGAAAGCAAAATGAATCGTTCGTAGACCCATTGCTCTTCCTGAATCTGAATCACCTGAGGAATTTTCATCCGCAGCCGTAGCTTCTGGAATCTCGGGGCCTTCCCCACCTTTTTTCTTTGCGCTTGAACAACCTGCCGCACAACTGAGAGCAATAATGCTCACAATGAGAAAGACGCGGCGAAAAATACCAGTTTGTGCGATCATGAAATCCTCCTGAATTGAATGCAGCCGTAACCGTAAATCACTAAAACATACTTTTACACTCAAAACTGAACGCGAGGAAGATTTTTTTTAGATTAAATAGGAAGACGAGGGCCGCTCCCATCCCCATGACGAGACTAATTTTTTGCGGGTCTCACAACATCGCCTACAGCCACGGCTCTGGGCATAGAAATCGGGACTTCATTGACTGGAAGTAATTTTTCTAAACGCGCGATCGCTGATTTCGACTCGACATGGATCACTTTGATAAGTGCAATGGGGAATATGACCTCTCGGTAGAGTTTCTCGCCGGAGGTGTCGAAAGAAGGAATCCTTCTCATCACTTCGAGAATTGCTCCCTTCTTGAGACCGTGCTGGTACCCCATGCTGATGTAGTAGTCTTTCGGATTTTGTGCTTTCGCGGACTCCAGACTTACCGTTTGATAGACACTATAAACGACAAACTCGTCGGTGTCACTTAAGGCCGTGACACCCACAAGAAAAAGCAAATGAAAGAGAATAGTACGAAGCGTTAGTTTCATTTCTGTCCCTACATCAGTTCATCGGCAATATTTGCCGAATATTTAACGAGGCTGTTTGCCAGCGAGGCTTTGATTGCTCTCGGAGGACAGGCGCACTACCAACGTGCTTACATAAAACTAAAGTTATCTTGATATTCTACCGTAAAGAAATTTAAGAGAGGATATTGCTCAATGAAACACAAAACAAAATCAATTCTCGATAAAAGGGACGATGACCACACACAACTCTTGAACAATCTCACCGTCTTAATCGTTGATGACGAACCCATGATTAGAACCCTTGTTAAGAGGGAATTCTCTAATTATGGCTGCCAGGTTATTGAAGCAGAAAACGCTTTGGATGCTGCCTTCATACTAGAAGAGCGAAAAATTGATGTCGTTATTTCGGACGTAAGGATGGAAGGCGGAGATGGTGACGAACTTCTCAAAATAATCGGGCCCCACGAGACCCGACGCGACAAGGGACCTGTCGTCATAATGATGTCGGGATATTCTGTTTTGACTTCTGATCAGGCTGAAAAATACGGTGCCGACGCTCTTTTACAAAAACCGCTCTCGGTTAAGCTCCTACCTGCTTTCGTCAGCCGGTTCTTGCGAGCAAGACTGGCTCCCGAAGCTAGTCGCTGAATTTGATACAAAACCCGTTACTCTTAAAACTATTTGGAGGGCGCAATAACCTTTTTTGCTTCTTCAAGTGCGCTTTCAAGTCCTTTGCTGAGAGAACCGCCCGCCTGAGCTAAATCGGGTTTGCCACCGCCCTTTCCTTCAATTAAAGGGGCAATCTTCTGAATAAGCTCATTGGAATTAAACTGACCGGGAGCTTTGGGACCTTTAGTCGCCAAAACAAATACCTTCCCGCTTGCATCATCTCTTATTCCTAAGACGATAACAGCATCCGCAACTTTTTGTTTCAGACGATCTGCCATCTCTCTCAGATGCTTTACGCCTTGTTCGTTGGGCTGACAGAGGCCAATAATAACACGTCCCCCACCCGCACCTGCATAAGACTTGGAAATCATCTCATCGATCTCGCCACCCGCTAAATGCGCTTGGAGCTGCTCGAGCTGCTTACGAATCTCTTTCTCAGCGCTCGCCATTTTGTCGATTTTTCCCATAATCTCGTCAGTTGATGAGGCTCTCAATCGATCTCGAACTTGTTTAATATCTTGATCTCTCTTCCGCAAATAGTCGAATGCACCCTTGGAAGTATAAGCGGTAATTCTACGAACGCCCGCAGCGATCCCACTTTCATTGGCGATCTTAAAAAGATGAATGTCCGATGAATTATTTACGTGCGTTCCACCACAGAGCTCCGTCGAAAACGAGCCCACCTTCACCACTCTTACACGTTCTCCATATTTTTCGCCGAAAAACGCAATCGCGCCCGCTGCAAGTGCTTCATCTTTCTTCATTTCCTGTTTAATGACAGATTCTGCGTTCCAAATTTTTGCGTTGAGGAGATCCTCCGTTCGCAAGATCTCTTCCTCCGACATGGGCTTAAAATGGGTGAAATCAAATCGCAAAAGATCCGGAGCAACCAAAGAACCGGCCTGCTTCACATGCGAACCCAGTACTTCACGCAAGGCCCACTGGAGCATATGCGTTGCAGTGTGATTTCGCGCCGTAAGTGCGCGCAATTCTCTATCCGTTTCTTGTGTATAAATTTCGCCAACTCGGATCGACCCTTTTTTAGGAACCAGATGGGCAACAATCAAGTCGGGTGCCGGCTTTTGCACATCAATCACTTCCGCTTCAAAACCAGGACCTACCACACGACCACGATCACCGACCTGCCCACCACTCTCAGCATAAAATGGCGTTTCTGCAAAGACCGCCTCAATAATCGAACTCTTCTCCTGGCTATCTGCAGTTGTGGCTGCTGGTGGAGTAGAATAAGAATTGTTTCGATGAAGTGGACCCTCTTTTTGCGGAACCAAGAGCGCCAAGCACTCGCTCTGACTAACTTGGGATTCGTAGCCCACAAACTTTGGTGACGTCCCCTTTTCTTTCAACTCCTGCGCAAGTTGCAAATAAGTTGAATCGAGCGAAACTTCGCCAGAGCCCTTCCAGTGCTTACGGGATTCCGAGCGTTGACGGTCCATCGATTTTTCGAAACCCGCCTCATCGATATCGATGCCGCTCTCTGCGCAAATCACTCGAGTCAGATCTAGCGGAAATCCGTAAGTGTCATAGAGCTTAAAAGCGACTTCACCCGGCAGAGTCTTGGAAGAACCCAATTTCTGCGTTTCCTCGGCAAGCAATGACAGGCCACGATCCAGGGTTTTTAAAAATTGCTCTTCTTCGTTCAAAACGACTTTTTCAATAAAGGATCGTTTATCGGCTATATCCGGATATGCATCCTTCATTTGATCAATGACAAAACCTATAGTCTTGTAAAAAAAAGGCCCTTTAAAATCTAACTTCTTTCCGTGTCGAATTGCGCGACGAATAATCCTTCGCAGCACATAGCCTCTTCCCTCATTAGAAGGAAGAACTCCGTCCCCTATTAGAAACGTGGCCGAGCGTGAATGGTCTGCAATCACTCGAAACGAGACTGCTCTCTCCGATTTTTGATTATAAGGAATAGTGGCAAGTTTGGCCGTTTTCTGAATGATCTCGAGAAACAAGTCATTCTCGTAGTTGGTATCCACACCCTGAAGAACTGTGGCGATGCGTTCTAGACCAGCCCCAGTATCGACCGAGGGCTTTGGCAACGGATTTAGTTTGCCATCGGCAGTTCGATTAAACTGCATGAAGACAAGATTCCAAATCTCCACATAGCGATCACAATCGCAACCTGGGCCACAAGTCGACTTACCGCAGGCGTATTGCTCTCCCCGATCAATGTATATTTCGCTACAGGGTCCACAAGGGCCCGTATCCCCCATTGCCCAGAAATTGTCTTTTTCGCCGAAGCGATAGATCCGATCTTTCGGAACGCCTTCTTGCTTTTGCCAGATATCAGCAGCTTCATCGTCCGTTTCAAAAACACTGACATAGAGGCGATCTTTTGAAAGCTTAAGTATTTTAGTTAGGAATTCCCAAGCAAAGTGAATCGCATCCTTCTTAAAATAATCTCCAAAGGAAAAATTCCCCAACATTTCAAAAAAAGTATGGTGCCGTGCGGTAAAGCCTACATTTTCGAGGTCGTTATGTTTCCCCCCCGCCCGGACGCACTTTTGAGAAGTCGTCGCGCGAACGTACGGTCTTTTTTCCTTACCTAAAAAAGCATCCTTGAATTGAACCATCCCCGCATTCGTGAAAAGCAAGGTTGGGTCGTTTTGGGGTACTAGGGAAGAACTTTCGACGACGGTGTGACCATTTTTTTCAAAATACTTGAGAAATGCACTTCGAATCTCTGCGGCTTTCATAATGGCACAGTCTTATCTCGGGATGGGACAGACAAGCAATGGGCGATTTTGTTACGCTTATTGGGACTGCGAGGATCTTTTTGAGCCGTCGATTGAGGCTTTCCGCCCGGGCTGCTGGTTTTTCAACCTCATCTGAAGGCCCTCAGGAATGTCCTTTATTTCAAGAATGGCGGGGATTGGCTCAGTCCTCCGACTATTTTTGGAAGAGAGGAAGTCAGCAACATTTCCTTCATTTTTCCAAGCTTCAGCGCCGGACCAAACGGTATTTTTATCTGCCAATAAATGCAAGTATAGCCATCTCGCAGTTTGTAGTTTTGTAGTGGATTTGGCAACTTTAGCATCATAGTTCTGAGTCTTGGCCGAACTCATCAACGGACGTGACTCTAGGGCTTCTACAAAGAGACCAATCTTATTCGGAAGAGGTAGTCCCTTTAAGTGTTCTTCAAGCATGGCGTCGTAGCTACCGGATTTGTTGCGAGCACAAAAGGCCTGCATAGACTTACTAGGCACGCCCATACACCCTTTAAAATTCCTTTGATTTTCGCCTTCTGCCAATCGGACTAAGTGATCTAGTCGGCTAAATTGCCTATCGGCCTGACCCGTAGAAGGGTCGATGGGATTCCCTTTCAAGTAGCCTATCAAATCTTTCTGAGCCTTTAAAAGAGCTTCTTGCCTAGCCACTTCCCCTGGGGGAGCACCAATGGTGTTTTTACCGTCGCCTTTGGCGTTAGCCTCTAAGTCACTTACTTCCTTAGTTTCTAACGGCGAAAGACCTGAAAGGCTATCGCCCATTGGGGACGTTGCCTCCTGAGTGCTATTGGGATTACATGGCTGCTTATTTCGAGAAAAAGCATTTCGGAACCACCGAGCCACAGGACGGCCTTCTGACCCTACTACAGTGGTGGGCTGAGCCGCTACTAAGACGACGAACACACCCGCTATCGACAAATAACGAATATTTTTCATTATCTTTATTGTATCTAACTATTTTTCAATAGCCAGTGTGTCTTTTTTAACGCGGCTCAGCCTAACGTATTTGAACGCAGGGTTCGCTCACTTCGCCCTTTAAGGGCGGGGTGAGCGAACCTTTAAAAATGACAAGTTCCCTAAGCGTCGAAGAATCTCCTGCCTAAGGCAGGAGATTCTTCAATTACTTCTTCCCACTGGAAGCAGGTCCTGTGCTTTTAGCAGGTGCAGACGCAGCTTGAGTTGGTCCTGCAGCTTTCGCTTTCCCTGCAGTGCTTTCCGGAGCAACCGTAGGTGTTCCCGCCAGTGTCGCACCGGACACGGCAGTCGTTGAACTAACTTTTTCAGAAGCTGCCGGGCTCGCTTGGCCATTTCCCGCTTTATTACCAATGCCTGATTTTTGGAGAACTTCCTCGCGGATCGTCTTGATATGCTCTGAATGTTCTCTTAAGTAGTTTCGGGCGTTTTCACGACCTTGGCCAAGCCTTTCATCTTTGTAGGTGTACCAAGTGCCGCTTTTTTCAACAATGTTCAAACTACTTGCAAGGTCGAGCAAATCTCCTTCTTTCGAGATGCCTTCTCCATAAAGAATATCAAACTCAATTTCTTTAAAAGGAGGTGCCATCTTATTTTTGACAACCTTTACGCGAGTACGATTTCCGATGATGTTCTCGCCGTCTTTAATCGCAGCAATTCGACGGATATCCAATCGAACGGAGGAGTAGAATTTCAGAGCATTTCCTCCTGTCGTTGTTTCCGGATTTCCAAACATCACACCAATTTTCATTCGGATCTGATTAATAAAAACAACTAGTGTTCTGCTCCGGTTAATCGTGGCGGTCAGCTTTCGAAGCGCTTGGCTCATCAAACGCGCTTGAAGACCCATATGAGAGTCACCCATTTCGCCTTCGATTTCCGCACGAGGAACGAGTGCAGCGACTGAGTCAACAATCAAAATGTCAATTCCACCAGAACGCACCAACATATCGGCGATTTCTAAAGCTTGTTCACCGGTATCTGGCTGTGAAATGAGCAGATCGTCCGTTCTTACGCCGAGTTTACGAGCATAATTAACGTCTAGAGCATGCTCCGCGTCGATGAAAGCAGCTACTCCGCCTTGCTTTTGCGCTTCAGCGACTGCATGAAGCGTCAATGTTGTTTTTCCCGAAGCCTCAGGACCATAGATTTCTACAATTCTTCCCCTAGGATAGCCGCCTATTCCTAACGCGATATCTAAACTAAGAGAACCGCTGGGCACTACTGGCACATCGTGGGCAACGAGCGATTCGTTAGCTCCCAAACGCATAATAGAACCCTTACCAAATTGTTTTTCGATTGCTTGAACGGCAAGTTCGATGGCTTTATTTTTTTGGCCACTCGCTGCCTCAAGGCTATTTCTTCTTTCAGTGATTTCCATTTATTTCTCCTTGGAAGCTGTTTTTTTGGCGATGAGAGAGCAGTGACCATACCATAAGAAGATTACCGATTCGATATCAGAATCGCGACGAATCACAGCAATACATGCCAGTGCTGAAGCGCCACCATAACGGCTAGCGCCTGAAAGGCGGCTACGATATCGTCAGCGATAACTCCAAATCCTTTCCACCAGGCAGATGCCTGTTTCTTGGACCACCGATCTATATTTCGGACTGGAAACGGCTTTAACACATCAAATATTCTAAATAAAATAAAAGCGAGTACCCATGCCTTCATATCATCTCCAGCTGTCCAACTAGAGATTCCTAGGCCGATGACTTCATCAATAACAATATTCTGATTGTCGTTTGTCTTCATTACTTCATCAAAAACTTTGGCTGCCCAAGTTCCAATCACAATGAGAATAATCCAAAAACCTGCACGAAACACGTCCGGTTCATTTCGAAGCATATAAGCCAGAGGCATAGCGACCAAGGTTCCCATAGTCCCTGGGGCCTTCGGAAAAAAACCAGCACCGCATGCAGTAGCGATAACAAAAGCTAACCCAACGCGAAACGATTTGACTTGGGGAGTTGAAGAAATTTGCTCAGGCATATATGGCCCCCTCTAAGATCGCCAAACTACAATGGAAAAGTCCTGGCGTCCACATTCTGCTTTAATAGTATTGAAATGACTGTCAACGCTCAGATAAGGTCTACTGGAAATGGAAAAGCATTCAAGCTCACTCTTACAACAAAAATATGATTTTAAGTCCGAGATCCTTGATATTATTGTAAGCGGCACCTCCGCGATCGATTCTCTAACGGCTTTTCAAGTAAAAGATCTGGAAGAGGCCGACCTTTTTATCAGGAGCTACGGCTACGACCTTGACAACCCCATTGAAAGGGCAGAGGTTCACGGGAATTTCCATGAAGCCCTCAACTTCATTCGAAAATATTTTCTTTACCCAGAAAATCCCGACGGATTGAAATTAGAGATCCCCAGAAAGATCATTGAACTAGCCGATATCCGAGATTTGCTCTTAATGGTCGGCCTGAATTATCCAGGTCAGGGCACCGATCATCATGGTCAACAGCAACAACAATGGGCGTGTAGTATCTTGAAGGTCATGCATACTATTGGTCACATAGACAAAGATGTCCGAAGTTCTTATTTTGCCGATATCCAGAAGCAGATATTTGATCGTTTTTATAAGATGATCCATCGCGACAGCGAGGGCGATCTTTTTCTAGGCGATGGCCTGAAAGATCCACTGAAAATCAGCCTCTCGGCCTTTGAAACAAAACCAAAAAAATCGCGTGCCTCGATTGTTCTCAAACTACTTCATAAGCCAGGGAATGTAGCTGAGGATATTTTTGATAGAGTTGGGATTCGATTTGTTACGCAAGATCCGATCGAATGTCTCAGAATCGTCAAGTATTTGAAAGACAAGATGATCATTATGCCGCCCAATATCAAGCCGAGCCGTTCTAGAAATACTCTAGTAAATATCGAGTCTCTCCGTTTGGTACTGGAAAAATATCTTGGGCTGGCCGAACAAAAGGAAATTTCGGAAGAGACCCTACGTTCAAAGCTGGAACACGCTTTTATTCCACAACAGGGGGATAAGGAAAATCCTCATACCAGCGAGCACTATCGCTCGCTTCAATTCACTTGTCGCCAATTGATTAAACTTCAAAATCCCCTTTATACCGACATAAAAGACCTCAAGACTGTAGCCAAATCCAGTCAAATTTCCGACGATGTCCACAAAGCTATTGATCGGATCGATCTCAAGCATATTCAGCGGGAAATTCGATTTTTCTATCCATACGAAGTTCAAATCGTAGACAAACGCAGCGCGGAAGAAAATGAAAAAGGAAAAAGCGCTCATAGCGAATACAAGCGAGCCCAAATCCAGACAGCTCTCAAACGGGTGATGGGTAATTTAGCCAATGTTGTTTGATAGTGACGTTGCTTTGCTTGGGACCGGACTAGCTCCTTTGGTCGCTGCAAAACAATTTCTCGCTCAGGGGAAGTCGATCACTCTTCTCAATCCGGATTGGGACTTCTTCCTTGAGGATTCAGAGATGCCTTTTGATCCCTTCGTGCCTGAAATTCCCAGACCAGACAGAATCGCAAAGAGTCAACCGGATCGGCAATTAGAAATTTTACGACCAGAATTTCCCGGCGCACTAGAATTCTGGGCCCCTGAACATCAGTCACTCGGCTTTCACGATGTTTCGGCACCGCACGTGAGACAACGCGGCCGCCTTTGGATTTGGATTCGAAGTTTTGAAAGAGAAAAAATTCGGAGCTGGGAGAAATTAGAGAATCTTTATGTGGAAGCCTCTGACTCCGGACTGAACCCTCAGCTCCTTGAGGATCTTCCAGCGGCCCGGAGATTTCCTGGTACGCTTTCGACAAACAGTAAAGTCTCGGCGATTTTCATTCCAAAATTAAGTGACGTGGATTCTATCCGCTATCGCAATGGGTTGTTAGAGTTTGTGCGAGAACGCGTAAACATTAAACGTTTTTTCTCAACAGTTAGTCAGATTGAATGGATCCCAGGTGGAATCCGATTTCTTTCGCAGGGGGTTCCCAATACCACGACCCTCAGAAACGGAATGCTCGTCTTTTGGACACCGCGTTTGAGTAGTTGGGTTTTAAGCCAGGCAAAGCGTCGTGCAGTAACGCCCCGATTCCCACGGGGAGTGCGTCTTTGGGAACAATGGATTTTTGATACCAACCAATCTTTGGATCCCAACACTATCGGAATTTATCAAGACATGGCGGTTTGGGCACACATAGAAGGTATGCCCAAGCTAAATGAGAAGCTAAATAAAAAGCTGGCCATTCTTAAAGCAGGTCCACTGATGCAGCTGGAAAGAGCCCCGTCAGCCCCCCTGACTTGGGCAGGTAGTGAATCATTTACCGCTATATCCAACGTCTGCCACGATTTACTCGGGTGGGATCGACTTTCTATCGCTTCTATGAAACCACGAACTTTGTTTGAATGGGACCATGATCATGAGGAAATTTCCTGGATTCTCTCTCATGAAAATCCAATGGTTCGTGTGGTTTCAGGCTGCGACGGACCCATAGCCCAGATCGTGAGAAATACGAGGTTGGCCTGCAGCCAACTTCTGGCGGAGACTTAAGGTGGAAATTACCGTAAGAAGTGGAAGTTTTGACGTAATCGTAGTCGCAGCACCCACCATCGAAATTTGGCCGACGCCCGGAGCTCGTGCTCTCTCTCGATTTTGTGCGGAAATGAACCTTTCCGTGGGCCAATTTGGCGGTGACACCGTCAAAGTTCGAGGCGTCATTCCGAACGTCGGAACTGGTGGTATTGCAGTTGTCGAAGATAGTCAGAACCGAATTCACCGTATCCAAGCGAGGGCCATTGTCAAATTATCAAATCCCGCTTCATTCCCGGATCCATTTCAGGGGTGGTATTCGTCAGGATTGATTCCAATCGCCACCGCCGAAAAACTCCGTTCCGTGAGTGGCTCTTATTGGACACCCAGAACCGTGATCCTGGGAACAGGAAATCGCGCATTTCGTTTCGGGTGCTCTCTTCTAGAAACGAACGTACCAGAAGTCTTCTGCGTAGAAACCACAGCCCAATGGAAGGCAAAGAGATATGCTGGTTGGGAAGTGGAACGGCGTAGATTTGAGGTTCTAGGGGGAAAGGTCATCGAAGCGACTCCCATTCAACTTTCATCTCGAGGACCATTTGCTTGGCAACTACGCTTACAAGATTCGCAAGGAGTGCGTGTCTTAGAAATTGGCCGAGTTATTTCTGCCGGACCTTATTCTCTGAGCTCTGGCTTGCGGGAGTATCCCCCCAATTCGCTTCTTTTTGAAATGGAACAAACCGCCAGAGCCACCTATTCGGAAGATGTCGAAGGATGGCATCTCGAAGAAGAACGCGGTAAATGGCTCGGTGGAAAAATCATTCGATCTTTAATCGCAGACGTTGGAAATAAGCGCGAAGACTTTGACCGATCGTTCCGAAGAGCTAAGCTCAAACTTCGGAATCAACAGAAATATTTGGAAAGCCCATTTATCCCTTCGTACCAAGGGAAATGGATTGGTCTCGACGATTCCATAAAAATAAAAAACTTCTCAGGCGTCCCTCGAACCGCGTATAAAGCTCGTCCCATCGCATCTATTGAATGTTTCGAGGACATCAATTGCCGAGTCTGTCAAAACGTCTGCCCTACCTCTGCCATTCGCACCGATCGGACCAGTAGAGTCAAGGGGATGATTCTCAATGAAAACGCGTGTACTGCCTGTACCAAATGCGTAATAGCCTGCCCCAGTCTTGCTATTCCCATGATGCAAGAACAGGAAAATCAATCCCTATCGACACTGACCCTTCCTTGGCGGGGACAAAAAACATGGCGAGAGAACGAACTTGCTATACTTGTCAATCGCAAGGGAGATTCGTTAGGAACTGCCCGAATCGAGAAAATTACTGGTTCGGAAGATCCAGGAACTCACCTTCTACAACTCAAGGTACCTCACTATCTTCTATGGGAAGCTCGCGGGGTTAAGAAAGCACGCCAGTCCCAATCCACCGATCCTATTTTCTTGGAGGCTATGAATCGATCCGATGAAAGTGAGGAAAAAATCTCTATCACCATCAATGGAGAGAAACGCTCGGTTCGAAATAAACTCACTCTATCGAAAGTTCTTTTTGAAACAGGAAAGGAACGGCAAGAAGATATTCTGCTCTGTCCAGATGCGAGCTGCGGACTCTGCCAAGTGACCATCAATGGCGTTAAAAAACCGGCATGTCAGACGGCAGTGCAGAGTTCTATGCGAGTAGAAATTCCGGATCGAAATTTAGATGCGGAACCTTCAGCAATGCTCTGTCCTTGTCTCAAAATCACCTCACGACAGATCATAGAGCGCATTAAACAAGGAAAACTTCAATCAATTGAAGCCGTTTTATCGGCGACCCATGTTGGGGAAGGAAAATGCCACGGACTCATTTGTATGGAAACGCTGAAGCGCCTTCTCAATTCTCAGGGAATTCCAGTCGACCAGTGGATCGATTGGCGGTTTCCTTGGATGGAGTGGCAACTGAACCGTAGCCGATCCGGTTAAGAAATTGATCAATTTTGACATTGACCAAGTCAGGCAAATCCATTTGTGGGCAATGACTGCCATGCCGGATGATTTCTAAGCTACTATTAGGAATCAGTTGGTGAATCAGTTCCTGCTGTTCTATTGGTATAACTCGGTCGTGTTCACCTGCAATAATCAAAGTAGGAGCGGCGATCGTATGAAGCCAGGCGGTAGCGTCAAAAGCTTCATAGTCTTCAATTAAACGTATCAAAATAGCCGGATCCGTCTTCGCCACTTGCTCAATGTAAAGCTCGATATCAGCTTTGGGCGTTAAATGAGGATTAAAACCACAGAGCGCCACGATAGATCGCGCGATGGGGTTTCCTTTTTGAAGCCTAAAAAAGAGTGAGACCAATTCCGGAGAAGCGTCATAAAGACGTTTCAAAGTTTTAAACGCAATCTGAAAAAGATTCTGGCCAAAAACTGTCTCTAAAGGCCTTTTGGCAGTCCCATTTGCAAGAACCAACCCTGCCACACGTTCCGGGTTCTGTCGGTAAAACTCAAGAACGACATTGACTCCCATACTATGGCCCAAAAGTACGGCGTCCTTTATCTCCAACTCGTCTAAGACGGCCTTCAGATCGAGCGCAATATTCTTTAGGGTGAGCTGCTTTAAGTCCGCGGGGGCGTCAGAATTATGATGCCCTCTATAGTCAAACCATACAGCCTGGTATTTATTCTTGAAATAGTCAATTTGGTAAGTCCAATGGAGGCTAGAACAGATTAAGCCATAACAAAATATGAGAGGCTTGCCTGAACCCTCCACGCTATAGAAAAGTTTAGTCCCGTCAAAACTCTTAGTAAATCCATGAAATAGACTTGCATTGCCAGTGCTATTACTATCTGTGCCGTTTCCGGTCGCACGTTTAGGCGAATTGTTCTTTACTCTTGCACCGATCGGTCTTGGGTAAATAGGCAAATCAATCGACATAACTCTCCCTATAGAAATCGGCAAATGATCCAATTTCTGGAGCAGTATAGTATTTTTCTTAGGAGTTTTTCAATTCTAATGCTGGCTTAAAACTGTCGAGGACTGCTTACTCGTGAATATTCGGTTTTGGAATCATCAAGATGCTTTCACAAACAGTAGCAAAGGCCTGCTTAGTCTTAACGTCGGAAACTCGATAAGCATCATAGAGATTTCTCATGAAGTCGTAGTCCCCTTTAGAAATGCTTATGCTAGGAGAAAGATCATATTCCTCGCTACCAGACATTCCGGGTATTACGCCGTTCGAGCCAAGTCGACCATTAAGCTTCATTGCATATTCTTTTTCAAGAAGCATTGTAAGCTCTGAAGGATTTACCGACAAAGCCTTTGCTAAAACTGGAATATGCATGGGCGGTAATGGCGTTACACCGCGTTCAACATTCGAAATAAATTGGGTTGTGACTGGAGGATCAAAAAGCATACCGAGCGATCGCTGAGATAACTTTAATGACTCACGTCTCTTCCTAATAAACTCACCAACTAGTCTAATTTTTTTATTCAAATCAATCATAATTATATAAATTAATGCATAGCATTAAGTTTGTCAACCAAAGACATTTCTTAGATACATAAAGTTTATAAGTCTAATAATATCAGCATATTATCACATTAATAATTAAAGAGAAGAGTAGTCGATAACTCAATTATATACTAAATTAGTCAATTTATTATGTGTCAAATTCGACACAAATGGTCACCCATATACCCATATAAGACGATAATTTAATTAACTTAAGATGTGTAAAAACGATCCGTTTGGAGTTTTCCATCCGATTCGAAGAACTTTTTCAGACAATAATTCTCAGGTTTTTTCAAACCGGGGTCTTCTTGTAATAATTCCAGAGCATCATCTCTTGCTATCAACAACCAACCCTGATCTCTTACCAAATCTGCTACGCGAAAAGGCAATCCACCTGCTTGACGCGTGCCCAGAAATTCGCCTGGACCGCGAATCGACAAATCTGCCTCTGCAATCGCAAATCCGTCATTAGATTTTTCGAGTACTCCTAGACGTTCCGTCATCGGACCTGAATGGGTACATAAAAAACAGTAAGACTGATCGCGACCTCTCCCTACGCGGCCCCTCAATTGATGGAGCTGCGAAAGACCAAATCGATCGGCGTGCTCAATGACCATTACCGTGGCGTTTGGAACATCTACTCCTACCTCTACAACCGTAGTAGAAACTAGTATTTGGATCTTCCCAGACTTAAAACCATCCATTACAGCTGCTTTTTGCTCAGCTTTCATTTCCCCGTGTAATAAACCTACAGAATAGTTCGGAAAGTGAATATTTGCTAAATTCTCCGCCTCTGCCACAGCAGCTTTCAATTCAGTAAATCCTTCTGCGTCACTCTCATTAATTAAAGGATAGATAAAGTAGGCCTGCTTTCCGCCCTTTAATTCTCGTGTAATAGCCTGGTAAGCTTCCTTTCGATGCCCAAGATTCTTAACGACCCGGGTAATAATAGGTGTTCTTCCAGGAGGAAGTTCACGAATTGAGGAAACACTCAAATCTCCAAATGCACTGAGCGCAAGTGTTCTGGGGATGGGTGTGGCTGTCAGAATCAACGAATGGGGTAACGTACTCACGCCAGTATTCGGATCGATCTTTTGACCTTTATTTCGAAGTGTTCTTCTCTGCTCAACCCCGAAGCGATGTTGTTCATCAATAATGACGAAAGATAAATGAGCGAAGGAAACAGGATCCTCAAGTAACGCATGCGTTCCGATTAGAAGCAGAGGGTCTCCTGAACTCAGATTCTGTTGAATCAAAGTTCGATCAGATAAGGAGGTACGTCCGGTGAGCAAAAAAGACTTCATTTGTTGACCGAATAACTTTCGAGCATTCTGATAGTGCTGTTCCGATAAAATCTCGGTCGGAGCCATTAGCGCTACCTGCCCCCCCCATTTCAAGAATTGCAGCTGCGGCAAGCAAAGCCACGACGGTTTTACCAGCACCCACGTCACCTTGAATAAGACGATTCATTGGGTAGGGTTTAGAAAAGTCGGCTAAAATTTCGTCTAACGCTTGTTTCTGGACAGCAGTTAGCTGGAAGGGCAGTTTTGCCACCAGTGCCGTAGGCGGGACTAGCGGTGTCGGTAAGATTGGTGCGCCTATATGTTGTTCCTGAAGTCGTCGTCTGAGAACTAAATATTCGAACTTAAAAAATTCCCCATAAATCAAACGCCTATGTGCAGGACTATCGAAAGCGCTTAGTTGTTCCAAGCCGTAATTCTTGTCCTCTGGAGGAAAATGGATATTTCTGACTGCGTCGGGCAGAGACGACAAATTTCTTTTGGTGAGCAAATAAGAAGGCAGATCCTCCTGAATCAGATCACCGAACTGATCTAGAGCGTGCCAGAGAATGGTCCGTAAGGTTCGAGTCGAGATTCCTTCAATCTCAATATAGATAGGAACAACTCTGCCAAAATGACGTTCTGCATTCTGGCCTTGAGTCTTTTCTTGAGACTTCTCTTGAGAATTCTGATGATAGGAGCTAGCACCCCAGTTTAACTCTGGGTGAACCATTTCCGGTTGATTGTTATAAAACTTTACTTTTCCCGTAGCCACCAGATTGGTCCCAGGAATTAATCTCTTTTGCAAACCCGGAGGAACGTAGAACCACTTTAGCCTGAGCGTCCCGCCCCGCGAATCCGTGCATCGGGCCTCTAGAATCGAGCGGCCTAATTTTTGAATTGGAATCGATCGCACTCCTAAAACCGTCAACGATGTTGTGGCTTTTTCGCCTTCCTGCAAATGGCCAATTTCTCTTATTGCAGTACGGTCTTCGTAAAGTCGTGGAAAAAAATAAAGAAGATCTTTGACAGTTTCAATCTCTCGGCTGGAAAAAAACACTCGCTAACCTAGGCCCAACTCCCTTTACAAACTGGACCGAAGGATTTCTATCCCTATTCGTACTTGATCTGGATAATTTGGTAATGGATTTGTCCTTTTGGAGCATTCACTATAACTTCGTCCCCTTCTTTTCTACCAATCAAAGCTCGAGCCAAAGGTGAGGTAATTCCGATCTTATTATTTTTGATATCGGCCTCATCAACACCTACTATCGTAAATGTAACTTGCTTTCCACTCTCAAGCTCTTCTAGGTCCAGGGTCGCGCCAAATACAACATTGGTTGACTTAATCGAGGTAGGATCAATTACCAAGGCTCTTGCGAGCTTACCATTGATATCCTGAATCCTGCCCTCAATAAATCCTTGGCGTTCTTTAGCTGCACTATAGTCCGCATTTTCAGATAAATCACCATGCCCTCGAGCAATCTCAATAGCTTTGACAACTGCTGGACGTTCTACGGTAACTAGCTGTTTTAACTCGTCTTCTAGTAACTTCTTTCCCTTTACTGTCATCGGGATTTTATCACCGCTCATAGACCTCAACAGCTAACATAATTGACCATTAAAGCAAGTCAAAGAATGGAAGCAAAGCAATCCAAAAAACAAATAACACATCAGACCAGAAACACTCGCAATGCAGAGTCAGCCGGAGTCGGGACGAAGATTCGTAACACTCGGAATATTATTATTTATTCGATATTTTCAAAATCGGATGTTAACCTGACTGTACGACATTTGACCAGTCTACTTTAGTAATTTAAGATTATGCCGATGGTGAATATATGAGTCAAACTATGCTGAAAACCGACAATTCCAGTTTAGAACTTAATTCAAAAACGACACCCCTACAGAAATGGATCTATCTCTGTTTCTTTTTGAGCGGAATGAATGCGCTAATCTATGAAGTCTCTTGGCTGAATCGCATCCAACTCATCATGGGTCATACCGTCTATTCATTGTCTACCACACTCGCTGCCTATATGAGCGGTCTCGCTCTCGGTTCTCTTTATGTCCCCAAACTAAAAAGATCAGGAGTTAATGCTCTTTATCTTTACTTGGTGGCGGAGCTCCTCATCGGTATTTATGGTTTACTCTTTTATCCCCTCTTAAAACTCACCCAAATTCCTTATGATTTTTTGGTGTCGCTTACCCAACTTTCTTTACTAAGCACAAGCCTCATTCAATTTGTTTTTTGCACCATTCTGATCATTATACCGACGTTTTTAATGGGGACGACACTTCCGCTCATCGGTCCTTACATTTATCCTGAAAAAAACGAAATCTCTCGAAAACTCCCGATTCTCTATGCCTATAATACGCTCGGCGCTATGTTTGGTTGTTTCGCTACCGGCTTTTTCATCCTTCCAATTCTTGGGTACACAAAGACTGTTTTATTTGCTGCCGCCGTCAATATCGGGCTCTACTTTATCGTAAACTTCTTGGCCGACTTGAAGCAGGGTGGAGGAATGGCGGAACAATCCTTCCCCTCTTTAAGAGCCGCACTCAAAGCCTTCTTGAAAATTTTAATACCCGAAAAACGCTCAGCCCAGCAACGCCCCTATTCGGCCGCGTCGGATTATCCAGACTTCATTACTCTCTTTATTTCAGGTTTTGCGTCCATGTTGATTCAAGTGGTTTGGGGCCGCATGACCTCTTTATGCTTTGGGCCGACCGTCTACGTTTTTCCAGTCGTCACCACCGTCGTCCTTGCCGGAATCGTTCTTGGAAGCTGGGCATGGCGCAAACTCAGCGTAAATCCAATGACCGCGGACAGAATTTTTGTACTTTTGCCACTTGCCTCTGGATTAGCACTCATGGCAGGGAACCTATTGTTTACTCAGGCACCCCGATCAGTGCTCGGTTTAGATGAAATTATGAATCCGGGATTTATCGCCAGAACCGTATTGGCCTATTCTTGGGAATTTGGTTGCCTGTTAGTGCCCGCAACCCTGATTGGCGCGCTCTTTCCCGCCGCCGTCACGAGACTTACCCGAGAGCAAGACTCAGATGAAGGAACCCGTTCAATCGGTATCGGCTACGCACTCAATATTTTAGGATTGATGTCAGGTGCACTCTTAGGATCATTCATCCTACTACCTTACCTAGGAATCGAACACATCTCTCAAGGGTTAGCGATTATTCTTTTCGCACTCTCAGCCCTACTTGCCATCAGCGTCACTCGGCAGTCACAAGCAGCTGTTGCCATCATCGCAATCGGCGGCATCAGTATGCTTATTTTTCCTTCCTTTAACTGGAATCTCCTGACCTCCGGTTTTTTCTATAACCGCTATCGAAAAATTACGAGCGAATCCATTTGGGAATCGGGATGGAATAATAAAGTTGCCTTCTTGAGTATCCGAGCTCCTGTTATTGCACGAAATGATGATCCACACGCAACCATCAGTATCCATCAGGGGCGCCTCGACAAGACATATCGAAATTTCAAAGTGAACGGTAAAGTCGACGGCACCAATTCCGGCGATCTAAAAACCACCCGATTACTCAGCGCTTTCCCCGCACTCTTTAATGCTGAAGCTCGTTCTGCATTGATCATCGGCTTGGGAACAGGATCTACGGCAGCGCAAGCACTCCGTTACCCCAGAATGGAAAAAGTGAAGATCATCGAGCTCTCGTCAGCAATGATTGAGTTTTCTAAAAAATATTTTAGCAATGTCGACGGTGACATCTGGGACGACTCCAGACTAAGTATTGAACAACGAGACGGCCGCGATTACTTAGATCATACTCGTGAAACTTATGATGTGATCGTTTCTGAGCCTTCTAACCCTTGGGTCGATGGGGTAGCTAGCCTATTCACCAAAGAATTTTATGAGTCTGTTTCAAAACGGCTCAACCCGGGTGGCATTGCCTCACTGTGGTTCCATTCTTATGGTTTGGATTGCCAGTCAGTCCAGAGCGTTTTCTCCGCCGCTGCAGAAGTGTTTCCATCGATGCTTGTGTTTAAGCAAGGTGGTGATTTCTTTATTATGGCTTCGAAAGATCCAGACGGACTAAAACCACGACGCTTACCTAAAGAAGCCTCCGTTCTTGAAACCATTCTGCTCGAAGAAAGCGATATTTCACCAACAACCGATGTCGCTGACAATTACAGAAAGCTGATGGAAAAAACTCTGATCTTCGATCGCGACGGCGCGATGAACTTGAATGTCATTGCTCCTACAAACGAAGACGACAATCAATATCTGCAATTCCGTTCCGGCCGCACCTACCACACAGGTATCAGCTGTGCGGATTTGCCAGGATCGGCTTCGAAGGATCTGATTGCGAAGTATAGTTATATGATTTTGCAGTAACTATTCAAGCCGTTGCGGAAATTATAGCGCAATAAGAACAAGTGCAAAAATTCGTAGAGTTATATCAACTCTTTAGATTGAACCCTCTAATTGATTCTTTCTAAATAATAATATAGAAACAGAATATGAAAAAGTTACTCATAAGAGCGACCTCTGGACTTTTAGGTTTTTTAGTATTCCTTGGCACAACTCCTTCTCGAGGAGACTGGCAAAACTGCTCAACAGCAAATTACGCAGCACTTAAAGCGTTTTCCGAAAATGATACTGCCCTATTACAACAAGCCAACAGATCTTTTGAGGACAAATTTTCAATTATCACATCAGACATCAGAGGCACGAGCGCCGATAATATCTCGAGATTAAAAAGAACCTTTCTTGAAAAGAGACCAGGCTTCGAAAAATTCCTAACTGAAGCTGAACAATACTTACCTTCTATCTTAGGACAATTGTCCTTTGAAACTGAGACACGGCTCGGATCGCTAGGAAGAATTTTAGACAGTGGATCAATACAAAGTATCGACGAAAGAATGCGGATAGGAACCACTTCATTGGGGAGGAAGAAATCGAGTGCCACTACAGCTACTGAAGATGGTGCAATAGGTGAACAGGATGTTGTTTTTTTAGCTATTAGGGAGCCTTTTACCTCGAAATATGCCCAAACTTTTGGTGACGCTACTCTAACTTTTGATACCGCTCGTATTATTGATAAAGGCTACTTCTCGCCTTTCGCGTTTGCTGCAGGACTAGGGGTCATGCACTGGGTACATCCTAGCTGGAATATTTCCTGTGGTTTTTCAACGTATAAACAGTGGGTATTTGGCGGCCAGGATGCGTTTCATGAGTTACTGAAACTCTCCATTGCACAAATCTTATGGGAAAAAGAGTTGGATGGACGAGACAAGATGCTGATTCCACATCTTGAAAAATTGATTACTGAATATGATAGACCATATCGTCGTCTTCAAGAGGGGCACCGTATCAAGACACTTAATGGGGAAGATTCTTCATTCGAAAACCTCATCCGATCGGAAGCTATTAAATTGGAACCTGTTTTCGCTACGTACCAGCAGTCTCCGAATTTCGATTCTGCCTATTTTAGAAGTAGACTGTCTGCATCCAAAGGACGTTGGGATGGGACACCTGTCACAATGGATATCGACAATATCTTGCGTGCATATCAAGGCTTTCCCAGTGGACCCGGCGAATTACCACCATCTGTAACTTCCTACCCTCAGTTTTGGGAATTCAAAGTTCCCAGGGAACTTTCCTTAGACTCTTTAAGGTCAATAGCCATTCCATTTGAGTGCGAAGAAGCGCCGTCACCTGAATTGATGCCTGTAAGGTATGAACAGACACCTATGTGGTGCGCTGGGGCTTTGGAAGAGATACAAAAATACAGTGCTCGCACTGGCAGAAAATTTCGAAAATATAGAGCCTTTCACCGGGTACACAAGGAAGTAACAGTATTTGAATTTATAGATACTGATTCTGCTTCTGCTAAAGAGGAACTATAATAATTAGCTGGATTGGATTATCCGATTTGGTTTTCTCGGATCAAGATTTTTAAAAAAGTCGTCGATCGGCAGACATAAAATATCATGGTGCATCTCTCGCTGAGCGCCTCTGTATAGAAAAATCTGCTTTGATTCAGGGTAGTCCTCGGCAAAAGTCCGGAGAGCACGAAGGTCTTCAGTACGAATTCGATTGGAATTTTTTACTTCGATGGCAATAAATTCTTCTTTTCCGTAGACAACAAAATCAACCTCAACTCCGGAGCGAGTTCGCCAGTAGGAGAGTGTCAACTTTGGGTCTTTTATACTGATCCAAGCGCGCAAATGTTGGTAGACTAATGTCTCCAAAGCAATTCCTGCTATGTTTTCGGGGGTGTCAAGTGGACCGGTGGGTCGAAGTGAGCGATAAACCCCAGTATCGAAGTAGTAAAACTTCGGGTGTGTAGATAATTCCCGCTTTGCCCGTTTTTGGAATACGCTTAAACGTGAGCCAATAAGCAAGTCCTCAATCAATTCGACAAAACCCTCAGCTGTCTTTTGTTCAATCTGACACTCACGCCCCATTGCACTGATGTTAAGCGATGACCCTTGAGAAAAGGACATCACTTCTAAAAATCTCGAAAAATTTCCCAGATTTCTGACCAATCTTTCTTGTAGAACTTCTTCTCTGAGATAGGTTCCAATATAAGACTGAAGAGAGTTACTAGCATCTTCGGAATTCCAGACAACTGGGAGCGTTCCAATTTCCAGAGCTCTTTCTAAATCCCAATGCCGATCCAGCTCAGTAGCCATGAAGGGATGAAATTGAATAGTATGAGCTCGTCCAGCTAGTAGATCAGCTCCCGCTGTCTTTAGCTTTCGACTGGAAGAGCCTGTAAGAATAAAACGAAGATTTTTACCTTGGGGTTTTTCCAAGAGATCATGCACTACACTCAGAAGCGCAGGTACTTTCTGTACTTCATCTATTACAATCGAAGGAAGGTTGTTATCTTGTTGACTACCAACACCGGCTACCAACGCTATTAGAGACTCTGGATTTGCAGAATATTTTGCAAATTCGCTGGGTAATAATAAATTTACAAAAATAGCGCCTGGAAATTTCTGTCTAAGAAATTGCGTTTTTCCAGTCCCACGAGGGCCAAATAAGAAGAAGCTGTCTCGATCCGGAGTTTTGCAAAATCGAGTTAATAACTCTAACATGAGTCTCATTTTAGAGTTATTAACTCTAAAATGCAATAGAATTCAACTTTATCTATAAATACCATAAGTTATCAGGATTTTTGTGTATTTTGACGTCTTCGGATTGACTATTTAAACTTCTTAAACAACGCCTCAGCTGCGGATTTCAGCTGGTCCTTGCTGGGGCCGGATGCGCCCGTGCCTGCTTTCGTAGGCTTAAAAAGTAATCACAAAAGTTCGATTTTTCTTTATCCAAGACCCGATCAGCGTTGGACTCGCGACACTCGTTGTGAGCCGTAACGTCGTAAAATCCGCAATTTTTGCAGACCTTGGTGTCCTTTCCACATTTTGGGCAGGAATCACCCCTTCCGTAATCCAACTCGCTCAAAGTATTTCCGCACTTCCAGCAAGTGCCACCACTCGAACTACCGCTCACAGGGGGAGCACCTCTAAGGGGCCCTTGCGCAATTCGGCGATACCTTCCACCATCATTCGTGCTGCTGAAACAACGGTTGTGTATGGAATTTTTCTTTCGAGAGCAGCCCTGCGAATCGAAAAGCTATCACGAATCGCCTTTTCGTCTGATGTCGTATTGATAATCAGCGCAAACTGATTTTTCTCTATCGCCTCCACGCAGTGAGGAGAACCCTCGCTGACCTTATTGATACGAGTGACGCCTAAGCCGTAGCTATTTAAAAATGCAGCGGTGCCAGCCGTTGCCCACAGGTTAAAATCCAGATCTCTCAAACGTTTCGCGATGGGCAAAATCTCAGCTTTGTCCTCGTTACGAATTGAAAGAAAGGCATTACCGCCTTGAGGCAGCTTCATCCCGGCTGCGGCCAAGGCTTTTGAATAAGCGCCAGGAAAACTGAACGCACGGCCCATGACTTCGCCGGTAGATTTCATTTCAGGCCCAAGCAAAACATCCACACCTGGAAATTTGTGAAACGGAAAAACCGGAGCCTTCACATTAAAAGTAGTGAGATACTTATCTAGATCTTCCCGCACTCCCAGCTCTTCTAGAGTCTTTCCTAAAATCACTTGTACAGCTAACTTAGCCAGTGGGCGTCCCACCGCTTTGCTGACAAAGGGCACCGTGCGCGAAGCCCGCGGATTCACTTCTAGTAAAAAAACGCGATCACCTTGAATCGCAAATTGAACATTCATCAATCCGACTACTTTGAGAAGCTTGGCCAGTTCCCGCGTGTAGGTTCGAATTCTATGTGTAATCCCGACCGGAAGTGTCGCTACTGGCAAACTACAAGCGCTATCGCCGGAATGAATGCCGGCTTCTTCAATATGCTCCATCAAGCCGCCAATAAAAGTCTCGCGGCCATCACTAATGGCATCCACATCGACTTCCGTCGCACGATCTAGAAAGCGATCGATCAACACAGGATGTTTATCGCTGATCAGAATAGCTTCATGAATCCAGCTCTCCAGCATATCTTGGCTATGGACGATTCTCATCCCACGGCCACCTAAGACATAAGATGGTCTAACCAAAACCGGATAGCCGATTTTATTTGCACGTTCAATCGCCTCCTCCGCAGTAAAGGCAATCGTAGCTTCAGGCTGTTCTAAGCCCAGGGGCTTTAAACTTCTCACCAATTCTTCACACCGACTTCGGTCTTCGGCCAAGTCTATACTATCAGTTGAAGTTCCTAAAATTTTCAATCCGCCGCGCTCTAGTGCATGCGCAATTTTAAGCGGCGTTTGCCCACCAAACTGGACAATAGCGCCTAGGGGTTTCTCTATGCGTGCGATTTCCAAAACATGTTCGGCTGTCAGTGGTTCAAAATAAAGTTTGTCGGAAATATCAAAATCAGTACTGACCGTTTCTGGGTTGGAATTAACCATAATGGTTTCAAACCCCGCATCTCGGAGAGCCATCGCCCCGTGAACGCAGCAGTAATCAAATTCGATGCCCTGGCCAATTCGATTTGGCCCGCCTCCCAAGATCAATACCTTCGGCTTTTGTGTGATTCGCGATTCATCCGCACCACCATAAACACTATAAAAATAGGGCGTCTTTGCCTCAAATTCCGCCGCGCAGGTATCTACAGGCTGGTAGCTCGCGTGGACGTCTGAAGATTCCCGATAAGCTCGCACTTTTTCTTCAGAAATACCGACCACCACGCCGATGGCCCGATCTGTCCAGCCACGCATTTTCAGATCCAAGAGATCTTCTCTGGAGATCGGCCACGGTTTACTCTTTAAAATTCTCTCCCCGTCAATTAAACGTACTAAACGATGCAGGAACCAAGAATCAATATGCGACGCTGCAGCGATTTTCTCGACGCTGGCACCCAGGCGAAGGGCATCTGCAATGGCAAATAGTCTTTTAGGATTGGGTCGCTCAATTAGATCCCACTGGATCTGATTCTGATTTGACTTTAATGCAGAAAACCAAGGCAGATCGACCTCGAGACTGGCGACCGCTTTTCCGAGAGATTCCTCAAAAGTCCTGCCGATTGCCATGACTTCTCCAACGGACTTCATCTGCGTTCCGAGCGTTGGATCCGTCGGTCGAAATTTCTCAAAATCAAAGCGTGGAATTTTCGTCACCACGTAGTCAATCGAAGGCTCAAAACTGCAAGGCGTCGTGCCGGTAATATCGTTCGTCAGTTCATCCAGCGTGTATCCCACGGCCAACTTGGCTGCCACTCGAGCAATCGGAAATCCGGTCGCCTTCGAAGCCAGGGCACTCGACCGTGATACCCGCGGGTTCATTTCAATCACGATAACTCGACCAGTGTCTGGATGAATCGCAAATTGAATATTAGAACCACCTGTCTCTACCCCAATCGCTCGAATAATTCGAATCGCT